>Ga0208413_1000247_pt1 | contig 46474 bp, 39 predicted proteins | sample AntAceMetag02UKD_FD_184761 | JGI IMG/M metagenome (GOLD analysis project Ga0208413, IMG submission 184761) | Saline lake microbial communities from Ace Lake, Antarctica - Antarctic Ace Lake Metagenome 02UKD (SPAdes) (version 2) | ecosystem: Environmental > Aquatic > Non-marine Saline and...
GGTGTGCCACCGTTGCGCCGTAAGGTCACACGCCGCTCGCCGTCTTGGACAGGCTCAATGGTGTATTCCTGAGGTAATTCGCGTGAGGGTTTGGGGATCACACCGAACGCTTGAGCAATCACCGATAGCGTGCGTTGCGGATCGAACTTGCCTGTGACGGTCAAGACCGCATTGTCAGGTTGATAATAAAGTCGGTAGAAGGCCTGTAGCTGCCCAATATCCACACCCTCAACGTCCGAACGGGCGCCAATGATGCTGTTGCCATAGTTATGCCATTGAAAAGCGGCGGCGTGTGTTTTTTGAAACAACATCCGAAATGGGCTGTTTTCACCGCGCTCCATCTCATTGCGAACAACAGTCATTTCCGAGTCAAGATCTTCGCGCGCAATCAGCGAATTGACCATAGCATCAGCTTGCCATTCCAAGTACCAATCCAAGGTTTCTGGGTTGGCGGCAAAGGTGGCGTAATAATTGGTGCGATCCTCTGAGGTGGTGCCATTGGCGCGCAACCCTCGCTTAGAGAACTCTGCCAAGGCATTGCGGATGGTTGGCGTGCCCTTGAAGATCATGTGTTCAAGTAAGTGCGCCATGCCCGTTTGGCTATAGTTCTCGTGACGAGAGCCAACCAAATAGGTCATGTTCACCGTCACCGACGATTTGGAGGCATCTGGCACGAGTAGCACCGTTAACCCATTTGACTCCAATTTATATTCCGTGACACCTTCGACCGAAGTGACTTCTTTGACGCCGGTCGGTAAAGTCAATGCGGCGACTGGCATCGCTAGCAAGGCAGTGGCGAGGGTTGTCACCAGCCATAAGGCTCGGTGTTTGATAAACCAGAACATAAAATAATCCATTGAGGGCTCGATGATATTGATTGATTGGATGCCAGAACCTAGCAATGGTTCCAATCGGATAATCCATCATAACGGCAGATTGGCGGGCATCAAGGCCCGGGGGGACTAGCGGTGAATAAACCTTGGAAAGACATCAAGATTCTCGATATCAGTCAAGGGATCGCCGGGCCATCTTGCGCGCAGATATTTGCCGAGCAGGGCGCGCAAGTGATCAAAGTGGAGCCGCCAAGCGGTGATTGGGGGCGGTTTGTTGGCGTGACTGCAGGTGAGCAAAGCGCCCTGTCGATGCAATACAACGTGGGCAAGCGCGGTTTGGCCTTAGATGCGCGAACGCCTGAAGGGCGTGCGCTGCTGCAAACGTTGGCCCTTCAGTTTGATGTCATCGTGCAGAATTTTCGACCAGGTGTGGTCGAGCGTCTGGGCATGGATTACGAAACGTTGGCAGCACACGCGCCGGGCTTGGTCTATTTATCTATCACCGGTTACGGGCCCGACGGTCCTTACGCGGCTTTGCCGGCGTCAGACTCGGTTATGCAAGCCGACAGTGGCTTGATGCATATGAATCGCACACCGGACAATCAGCCTCGGCGGGTGGGCATGCTGATGGCCGACATCTTAACGGGGCTTTACGCCGCCCAAGCCCTCTCAGCGGCGCTATATCAACGACAAAGCACTGGCCAAGGGCTGCACATCCAAACCAGCCTATTTGAGTCTTGCGTGGCGTTTCAGGCGATGGGTTTGCTCGAGCATGCGATGGTGGGCGCCCAACCCGTCGGCGCCGTGAGTGCACCCAACGGTGTCTTTGAGACAGCCGACGGGCAGGTATCCGTGGTGGTGCTCAATGATGCGCAGTTTCAGCGATTTTGCGCCGCGATTGGCCGCGAGCAATGGTGTGATGACCCCGCCTTGGCAAGCAATCAAGCACGCATGGCGGCCAAAGATCGTCTGCATGCCTCTGTTGGGCAGGTGTTGCGAGAAGCCAGCACGGCGTTCTGGGTGGCTAAGTTTGGTGAGAATGATGTTTTGCATGCCATTGTGCGTGACTACGAAAGTGTGCAGTCCCATCCGCAAGCGGCGCACTTAAACCTTTTTCAAACGGTCTCACAGCCAACGGTGGGCGAATTGATGCGTGCGGCATCGCCCATCGCCGCGTTCAGGTCCAAAGGTGCCGTCGCGCCTTTGATCGGCGAGCATTCGGTCGACATTTTGCGGGCGTTTGGCGTAGAGCAGGGAAAGATTGATCAATTACTGGCCAGCAACGTGGTCAAACAAGCCAAGGAAACCAAATGAAAGCGATTGTCTGCGATCAATTTGGCGCACCCGCTGAGGTCGCCCATGTGACTGATGTGCCGGTGCCTGGCGCACCCGGTTTGGGCATGGTTGCCATTGATGTGGCCTATGCCACGGTCAGCCACGCCACCGATTTATTGATCCGTGGCAAATACCAATCGCAGCCGCCGTTGCCATTCGTGCCCGGCACCGAACTTGTGGGTCACGTGGCTGCGGTTGGCTCAGATGTCACTGCCTTCAAACCCGGCGATCCTGTTTTGGCGCTATCTCGGTGGGGTTGTTACGCCCAACGCGTCCATGTGTCAGCCCACACGGTCTACCCGATGCTCAAAACCTTAGATATGTTGACAGCGCTACCCTTGCCGTTGTCCTACGGCACGGCCTATGCGGCCTTGGTTTGGATTGCTCGTCTCAAACCATCTGACACCGTCTTGATACTTGGCGCCGGCTCCGGCGTTGGCTTGGCCGCTGTCGATTTAGCCACTGCACTCGGGGTTAGGGTGATCGCTTGTGCGAGCACCCAAGATAAGCGCGCCGTGGCATTGGCCCACGGGGCCGAGCTTGCGCTCGATCCTCGGGATGACTTGGTAAAAGCCGTCAAAGCCGCCTGTCCATCTGGGGCGAGTGTGATTTTTGATCCGGTGGGTGGCGAAGTCATGGAAACTGCCTTTAAGGCCGCTGCACAAAGTGCTCAGCTCATCAGTATTGGATTCGCCTCCGGCCAAGTGCCTCAGCTACCACTGAACGTCATGTTGGTGAAGAACCTAACCTTGCGGGGCTTTTTCTTTGGCAAGTACATCGGATGGACGCCAAGCGACGAGCGCGCCCGGTATGAGGCCGACATGCGAGAGCTCATGGGGGCGTTGCAACAGCTCGCTAGCAAGCAAAAAATACAACCACGCATTAGTCAGGTCTATCCCATGGGGCAACTGACTCAAGCGATCGATGACCTTCACCAAGGTCGCGTCACAGGAAAAATCGCACTGGATCTCTCAGGGGCTTAGGCATTTCACTTGGAGAGCAAGCGCATGGCCTGCTCGATACCCGCGACAGTCACGGGGTACATCCGTGCCTGCACAATGTCTCTAATCAGCGCAATCGATTGTCGGTATTGCCAAGAGGCCTGTGGCTCGGGATTGAGCCAAACCGCTTTGGGCCAAGCTTGAATCATGCGCTGTAACCACTGCGCACCTGATTCTTTGTTGTAGTGCTCGACTGAGCCGCCGGGCTGCAGCACCTCATAAGGGCTCATGGTGGCGTCGCCAACAAAAATCAAACGCCAGTCAGCATTAAATTTACGCAGAATATCCCAGGTCTCAAAGCGCTCCATCTGCCGTCGGCGGTTGGACTGCCAGAGGTATTCGTAAGGGCAATTGTGGAAGTAATAGACCTCAAGATTTCTGAATTCACCACGGGCAGCAGAAAACAACTCTTCCACGCGGCCGATGTGATCGTCCATGCTGCCACCTACGTCGAGCAGCATCAATACTTTGACATTGTTGCGACGCTCGGGCACCAAACGCAAATCCAAATACCCTGCATTGCGTGCGGTGCTGCGGATGGTGTCGTCCAAATCCAATTCGAGATCGGCACCGTCACGTGCGAAGCGCCGCAAACGACGCAAAGCCACCTTGAAGTTTCTTGTGCCTAGCTCTAATTGATCGTCGTAATCGCGAAACTGACGTTCATCCCAGACCTTAAGCGCAGATCGATTGCCAGCCGATTGGCCACCAACGCGTATGCCTTCAGGGTGATAGCCACCATTGCCAAAAGGTGAGCTGCCGCCGGTCCCTATCCATTTACTGCCGCCGGCATGGCGCTCTTTTTGTTCATCGAGTCGTTGCTTAAACATCTCCATCAGCTTGTCCCAACCCAGTCGCTCGATCTCTGCCTTCTGTTCGGGCGTTAACCTTTTTTCAAATTCCTTGACCAGCCAGTCGAGTGGAATTTTTTTGCTGGGGAGTTTGCTCTCAAGGCTTCGGTAGTAGCTGCCAAAGGCCCGGTCGAACTTGTCGAACAAAGATTCGTCTTTGACAAGCGTTGTGCGAGCCAGAAAGTAAAAATCTTCAAGCGATGGATTCATGAGCGGTTGGCTCAACGCTTCGAGTAGCGTCAGGTATTCCTTGACACTGACAGGTAGTTGTTGGGCGCGTAGGTGATAGAAAAAATCAACGAGCATAGCGGTCCAGTAAGTCTGCTAGGTGCGCTTTGATTGCCGGCCACTCGCCAGCGGTCACGCTATACATAACGGTATCGCGTATGCTGCCATCGCGTCTTAAGGCATGACCCCTTAAAATCCCGTCGCGTTTGGCGCCTAGTCGCTCAATCGCGCGCTGTGAGGCAAAGTTAAAGACATCGGTTCGCCAACCAACCACATTGGCGCCGAGTGTTTCAAAGGCATGGGTCAGTAGCAAAAGCTTGCAGGTGGAATTGACTTCGCTGCGTTGCCAGGATTTGGCGTACCAGGTATAGCCAATTTCCAAGCGCCTGACCGCGGCCTCAATATCATGGTAGCGCGTGCAACCGATAATTCGATTCTCATCTAGATGACGAACAACAAACGGCAGCATGTGACCATCACGTTGGCCCTTGAGCGCGGCCTCAACGTAAGCTGCTGTCTGCCCGGGCTCGGGCACAGAAGTCACCCGCAGCCGCCAAAGGGCGCCGTCTTGGGCTGCTTGCTCGAGTGCTGGCACATGCTCGAGTTGTAGCGGCTCGAGTTGCACCTTGCCCCGGCTGAGTACGCAGGGGGTGAGGGGCGTGACAAAACCCTTCATCAAGAGCGGCGCGTCGACTGACGCGTTACGGCCGCCAATCGCTCGAGCAATTGAACATCCTGTTCGTTTTTGAGTAGAGCCCCGGCTAGGATGGGTACTGAGGTGGCATTGTGAGCGTCAATCTCCGAGGCGCTGACATCTTCGGCAATCAATAGCCGTAACCAATCGAGAAACTCGGAGGTGGATGGTTTCTTTTTAAGCCCTGGCGCCTCGCGCAAACTGAAAAAGGCATCCAAAGAAGCGCGCAGCACCTCTGCGTGCAAGGCCGGAAAATGGACCGAGACGATCGTCTTTAAGGTGTCGCGGTCAGGAAAACGAATGTAATGAAAAAAGCACCGGCGTAAGAAGGCGTCAGGTAAGTCTTTTTCGTTGTTGGACGTAATAATGACCAAAGGCCGGTGCGTGGCCGAGATGGTTTCATTGGTTTCGTAAACATGGAAGGCCATTTGATCGAGTTCGCGCAGGAGATCATTGGGAAATTCGATGTCAGCTTTGTCAATTTCGTCAATGAGTAAGACCGCAGGTGTTTCTGAGATAAATGCTTGCCAAAGGACACCTTTGATAATGTAGTGACGGATGTCTTTGACTTTTTCGTCGCCTAGCTGTGAGTCTCTTAGTCGTGAGACGGCGTCATAGTCGTAGAGGCCTTGATGGGCTTTGGTGGTGGACTTGATGTGCCACTGCAGCAGCGGGCGTCCGAGTGAGGCCGCCACTTCTTCAGCAAGCATGGTTTTGCCGGTGCCGGGTTCGCCTTTAATGAGTAACGGCCGCTGTAATGTCAACGCCGCGTTAACCGAGAGCTTTAGGTCATCTGTGGCGACATAGCGTTCGGTGCCGTCAAATCGTGGGTTTGCAGGGTTGGGGTTAGCGGGGGGCGCCAAATCCGAAGTCATAAGGGGGTTTCCTACATCAAAATGAGTGAGTGAACCTGTTCACGGTTCAATTATCGTACAATCCGACAAAGTTATAAGCTGTTGATCCAATCGACAAGTCACAAGCTGATTGTTAACCGAAGAGCCCTACCATGACGTCTTTTTTACACGATATAACCTGTCTGTTTCGCCGTACCGCCCGAGCCGCCGCGGTCATTGTCGTTGCCGCTGGTACCGCTGGTGCTGCCGGTACTGCTTGGGCCCAAGAACCCGTCCAAGGCGATATCGAGTCGGGCGCCAGACAAAACTCGATGTGCATTGGTTGCCACGGTATTCCGGGCTACAAAGCCAGCTTTCCTGAGGTGTACTCGGTGCCGATGATTGCCGGCCAAAATGAACAGTACATCATCGTCGCGCTGCGTGCCTACGCCAGCGGTGAGCGAAGCCACCCGACGATGAACGCCATTTCGACGAGCTTGTCTGAACAGGACATGGCTGATCTGGCCGCCTACTACGCCAACTTGAAGTGAGCGCGAATTTATGAAAATCTTAGCGAAAACATGTTTTGTGTTGGCCAGCATGGCCTTCTTTCCTTTGGCCAATGCCGCCGACCTACAGGCTGGCAAAGGGACCTGGGAGCGCCTGAATTGCGCTTCCTGCCATGGTGCGGATGCGGTTAAATCGATCGCGCCCTCTTATCCTATTTTGGCGGGTCAAAAGGCTGATTACTTGGCCCACGCCCTAGTGGCTTACCAGCGCGGGGCCCGTGGGTTGCCGGCTTCAGCGAACGTGCGTAATAACGCGATCATGGCGGCATTTGCCATGCAGCTGAACAAGCAAGAGATTGAAAACGTGTCTGCTTGGTTGGCCTCTTTGCCAACACCCTTGGCGGTTCGCAAATAATCGGTGAGCTGAAGACGGATTAAGCACCCCAAGTAGCCCAGCCAGCCCAGCCCAGCCCAGCCAGCCCAACCGGCCCCTTTTATTTTAGTGGCCGGTTTTTGTTGCCCGGCGCCTGATGAGCTCGAGATAAGAGTCATTGTTGAGGGGTTTTCCTAACCGTTGGGACTCCCAAACGACCTCACCTAGGCATTCCATGATTTCGTGGACAGCGTAGTGTTCACTCAAACGCGAGGCGAGACGCTGGTAGGCGTCCCGAATGCCCGGCGGCTGATCAATGGAGACCTGTTCGGCAATTGCCAAGTGCATGGATAGGTGTAGAAAAGGGTTGGTGCGGCCCTCCTGGACACTGTAATCGCGGCTCAGCACGTCAGGATCCATGAGATCGGCGTGGTACTCCGGATGCCATTCGATGAGTTCAGCAGCCATGGTTTCGAGGGGTGTAGCCACCTCGTCCGCCTGCCGCTTTTGCCAGGCACTAGCGAAGAATTCACGAACCTGATCGCGGGTCGGGTCAAACATCTTGGAACCTCAACTTGTAATGCGAGATAAAATAGGTTTTTGACCATTTACTTTACCGGAGATCTCATGTCGTTTCAGCATATCAAGGTGCCCACCGCAGGCCAAAAAATCACGGTCAATGAAGATTTCTCATTGAACGTGCCTGATGAGCCGATTATCCCTTACATCGAAGGTGATGGCACTGGCATGGACATCACACCTGTCATGCTCAAGGTCGTTGATGCGGCGGTCCAAAAGGCCTACAGCGGCAAGCGCAAGATCCACTGGATGGAAGTATACGCGGGAGAAAAGTCGACCAAGGTGTATGGCCCTGACGTCTGGTTGCCAGAAGAAACGCTAGAAGCAGTGCGTGACTATGTGGTGTCAATCAAAGGCCCGCTGACCACGCCCGTGGGCGGTGGCATACGTTCTTTGAATGTCGCCTTACGCCAACAGCTGGATTTGTACGTCTGTCTGCGCCCCGTGCGTTACTTCTCGGGTGTGCCGTCACCCCTGCGTGAGCCTGAGAAAACCAACATGGTTATTTTCCGGGAGAACTCAGAAGACATTTACGCCGGTATTGAGTTTGAGGCAGAGTCTGAGCAAGCCAAACAATTGATTGAATTTCTGCAAACCAAGCTAGGGGTGAAGAACATTCGCTTTCCGCAGACCTCAGGCATTGGCATTAAACCCGTCTCGCGCGAAGGCACTGAGCGTTTGGTGCGCAAGGCTATTCAATACGCCATTGACAATGAACGCAGCTCGGTCACGATTGTTCACAAAGGCAACATCATGAAGTACACCGAGGGTGGCTTTCGCGATTGGGCGTATGACTTAGCAATCAAAGAGTTCGGTGCGGAGTTGATCGATGGCGGTCCATGGTGCAAATTCAAAAGCCCCAAAACGGGGCGTGACATCATCGTCAAAGATTCGATCGCTGATGCTTTCTTACAGCAAATCCTATTGCGTCCAGCCGAGTACGATGTGATTGCCACGCTGAACCTGAATGGCGACTATGTTTCAGATGCCTTGGCGGCTCAAGTTGGTGGTATTGGTATTGCACCGGGCGCGAATTTGTCTGACTCGATTGCCATGTTTGAAGCCACCCACGGTACGGCGCCGAAGTACGCGGGTAAGGACTACGTCAATCCTGGTTCAGAGATCCTCTCGGCTGAGATGATGCTGCGTCACATGGGTTGGACCGAGGCAGCGGATGTTGTGATTGCCAGCATGGAGAAATCGATTCTTTCCAAAAACGTCACCTATGACTTCGCACGCTTACTTGAAGGGGCAACACAAGTCTCTTGTTCCGGTTTTGGTAAGGTAATGATCAGCAATATGTAAAAGTGGATTGAGTTTTAACCAATGCCCTAAGTTAGGGCATTCCCTGATGCTTGACGCTCAGCAGTGGTGCACAATTCAACTATGCGGGTGGGGAGACAAGCACCGCATGATTCGGCTGGTAGCATCGGTTAAGAGTCACAAAGCAGTACCCATAAAACAAATAAAAAAAGCCAGGCGGCCGGCACCATTGTGCTGGCCGTTTTTTTGCTAGGGTCTAGACGATGATCACACGGCCGGCATCCTTGAAAGCTTATTGGGCTAGAAACCTGTTTCTGGTCGGCTGTCTGTTAGTGCTTTGGTTGTTAATCAGTTTACTGCCCTTGGCGTTGGCCTATCTGCCTGCGCGAGGGGCTTTATTTGGTTGGCCACTACCGTTTGCGCTAACAGCGTTCGCCGTGCCTTTGGTCTACTTGCTTCTCATTGGTATTTACGCAATGGTGATGGCACGCCGTGATGCCGCGGCGCTAAAAGAGGCGTCGGTTGTGCATGACGTTGTTGAGTCCGAAGACCCTGCAAGCGATGAGTAATACAACCACCACCACCAGCACGTTGCAAACCAAGCGCTGGCACACCAGCTTAGTGAAACGCTACGCTTTATATGCCGTGGGGTTTTTATTTCTTATTGCGTTGCTTGCAAGCTTTGAGCTCGCAGGCATGGCGCGCGAATGGATCGGCTACATATTTCTATTGGTCACGGTGTTGCTCTATGCCGCGATTGGTATTTATTGCCGGACCTCTGATCCGAATGAATACTATGTGGCGGGTCGTCGGGTGCCCGCTGTTTTTAATGGCATGGCCACCGCTGCTGATTGGATGTCAGTCGCCTCTTTTCTGGGGGTGGCCGGTACCTTGTACCTATCAGGTTATGACGGCTTGGCATTCATCTTGGGATGGACCGGTGGGTTTGTGCTGCTCGTGTTGCTAATCGCACCCTACCTGCGTAAGTTTGGTGGCTTCACCATTCCCGATTTCTTGGCCGCCCGTTACGGCGGTCATTTTCCGCGACTAGTGGCCGTGGTCTGTACCTTGGCTTGTTCGTTTAGCTACCTCGTTGCACAGATTTACGGGGTGGGTTTGATCACCACGCGCTTGACTGGCATTTCATTTGAATTGGGCGTTTTTATCGCGTTAGGCAGCATGCTCATTTGCTCCTTTTTAGGAGGCATGCGAGCCGTGACGTGGACCCAAGTGGGTCAATACATCATTTTGGTCATCGCCTACCTCATCCCCGTGATTTGGCTTTCAATTAGCCAAACCGACAAACTCATTCCTCAGGTGGGGGCGGGGCAGCTCTTGTCTGCGATTGAAAAACGCGAAAACGTCATCAAAAATGATCCTGCCGAAAGAGCCGTGCGCGACTATTGGCAAGCCAAAGCGCAATTGATGCAAGAGCGGGTCGACGCCTTACCATTGTCTTGGCAGCGCGAGAAAAACGCACTGCGTGAAGATTTACTGCGTGCACGAGTCAACGATGCGCCCATGCTGTCGGTGCGTCGACTAGAGCGAGAGTTAGCGGCTTACCCGCAAAACCCTCAGCAAGCGTTGGGGGACTGGACGCAGCTCCGGCAAACGTATGAGCAGCGTGCCGTTCCGGTTCGATCACATACCGAACCCTTTGCGGGTGATCAAGCGTCCGAGCGTGTGTCTGCGCGTAACAATTTTTTGGCGTTGTTGGTTTGCCTGATGCTTGGGACGGCAGGCTTGCCACACATTTTGATGCGGTCATTAACCACACCGACGGTCAGCGCGGCCCGACAGTCGGTGTTTTGGTCATTGTTCTTTATTCTGATTTTGTACTTAATGGCACCTGCGCTTGCGGTGTTGGTCAAGAATGAGATCTACCATCAGGTGGTTGGCATGGACTTTAGCGCCTTACCGGCCTGGGTCAATGATTGGTCTGCCCTAGATCGAACCTTGGTGGAGATCAACGACGTCAACGCAGATGGCATCGTCCAGCTCGGTGAGGTTCACTTGGGAGCGGACATGGTGGTCTTGGCGGGGCCAGAAATAGGCGGACTGCCTTATGTCATGTCCGGTCTTATCGCCGCAGGAGCCATGGCGGCAGCGTTATCCACGGCGGATGGCTTGTTGCTCACCATTTCGAATGCGCTGTCACACGACACCAGCGTGCGAGTGGTGTCGCCTGATATGAACATCAACCGTCAGGTGATTGTGTCAAAAATATTTTTGTTGGTTGTTGCTTTTGTGGCTGCTTGGGCCGCTACTCAAACACCAGCAGACATTATTTTTATGGTGACTGCTGCGTTTTCATTTGCCGCCTCGTCTTTTTTTCCAGCCTTGGTTTTGGGTATTTTTTGGTCAAGGGCGACCAAATGGGGCGCCTCTTTGGGCATGCTAGCTGGCTTGGGAATGACTTTTTTCTATATGGCGACCACGCAACCTTGGTTAAGAGACGTCGTCTTCGGGGTGGCGCGCAGTGAGCCTATTGAATTGTGGTGGGGTATCGAGCCAATAGCTGCTGGGGTATTTGGTATACCGATTGCCTTTGGCGTGATGGTGGTGGTGTCGCTCTTTACGGCGCGCCCTGGACCGCAAACGCTAGCCATGATCGCTGAGCTTAGGCGTCCGTAAGAGCACCAATACGGCCCCCTTGCCACCGTCTTGTGCTGGTGCGCCTACAAAGGCCAATACCTCGTGAATTTGAGTCAGCCAATGGCGCGTTTGCTGACGCAGTAAGCCCGCGCCTAGGCTGGACCCAAAACCTTGGCCGTGAATAATACGCACACGTTTGATACCTTGGCTCGCTGCGGTTTGGATGAAGTGCCCAACGGCTAGCCTTGCCTGCTCGCGATTGAGGCCATGTAGATCCAGTGACTCACGTATCTTCGGACTTTCGCGCTTCAATCGTCGCAAGATTTCGCCTGAAACACCTGGGCGCTGAAAGGATTCCAAAACATCGGCTGGATCCCTGGCCACGCCATCTGACAGCGGTAGGTCAACTGCTGACATTTCGGCAGCGTGTTGCCGGCGGGTCGGATTAACCCGAGGCACCGGTGTTCTATGTACCACCCGTTGGCGACCCTTGAGCGGAATCACTTGGGCCAGCGCCTGAGCCAGTAACTGAGCATCCTCTTGACTCAGTGGCTGGTCAGCGCGCTTAACCTTGCGCATTCTCCAACCACCGCTGGGCGTCGAGCGCAGCCATACAACCCGTGCCAGCACTGGTGATGGCCTGACGATACACATGGTCTTGCACATCACCTGCGGCAAAAACACCGGGTACGGAAGTCATGGTCGCCAGTCCCTTCAAACCGCTTTGGGTGATGATGTAGCCATTTTCCATCTCAATTTGACCTTCAAAAATTGATGTGTTCGGGCTGTGGCCAATAGCAATGAAGGCACCAGTGACGGCCAAATCCACTGTCTCTTCACCTTGCGTGCTACTCAACCTGACACCGGTGACGCCACTGGCATCACCCAAGACCTCTTCGAGTTCACGATGCAATGCCAACTTGACGTTGCCGTTGGCTGCTTTATCCATCATTTTGTCGATCATGATGGGCTCGGCGCGAAACTTGTCGCGTCGATGGACCACCGTCACTGACTTACAAATATTCGAAAGATAAAGCACTTCCTCTACAGCAGTATTGCCGCCGCCAACCACCACCACGTCTTGATCGCGATAGAAAAAGCCATCGCAAGTGGCGCAACCTGAAACCCCGCGACCCATGAAAGCCTGCTCAGAAGGCAAACCCAGGTACTTAGCAGAGGCCCCTGTGGCGAGAATCAAAGCATCGCAGGTATAGGTTTTGCCATCATCACCGGTTAAAGTAAAAGGCCGTTTGCTGACATCGACCTTGGTGATTTGATCGAAAATCAATTCTGTCTCAAACCGTTGTGCATGATCTTGAAAGCGTTGCATTAACTCCGGTCCTTGTACGCCCAACGCGTCTGCTGGCCAGTTATCGACTTCCGTGGTGGTCATTAATTGCCCACCCTGTTCGAGTCCGGTGATCAGTACTGGGTTAAGGTTGGCTCGTGCGGCGTAAACGGCAGCGGTATAGCCGGCTGGGCCGGATCCGAGAATCAAAACTTGAGCGTGGCGTGTATCAGACATATTCATGAATCCCTAAGTGTTATTCCCAAATTATAATGGTGTCTATGTCAAAAGCTAACGCCGCCCCTGCACGGGCCACACGCGCCTCTCGGGCCTCTCGCAACATGCGCAACGGGCTCTCGCCTATGCAGTTGAAATTGCTGAGTTTTTTGCGAGAAGCGCGCTGGGTTCTGTTCGCCTTTATCGCCGCCTGGCTGGCCCTGGTGCTGGCCACTTGGTCACCCACTGACCCAGGCTGGTCACATTCGTCTAATCCGAGTGAACTGAAAAACCAAGGCGGTATTCTTGGGGCTTATGCCGCAGACATTTTGCTGTATCTATTTGGTTTTTCTGCCTGGTTATTGGTTTTGGGGCTGCTGCACAGGGTTCGTGCGGGCTGGCGGCGTTTGATCCATCAAGTCACGCAGGACGGTTCTGAGGGCTTAGAACGGGTGCACTGGGAACAAGCCGTGGGTTTTGTTTTGTTGCTCATCGGCTCGGTTGGCCTGGAATCTTTACGCCTGTCTTCGCTGGGTACGGATTTGCCGGGGCAAACCGCTGGATTAAGTGGGTCCGGCGGGGTGATTGGCTATGCCTGGTCGTCACTACTGTCCCATACCGTGGGCTTTACGGGTGCCACACTGATTCTGATCGCCATGGTGGCGGTGGGTTTGAGCCTCTTTATGGCTTTCTCTTGGTTACATGTTTGTGAGGTGATTGGCGCTTGGCTTGAGCGTGCCGTGATTAAGGTGCGTAACGCCTACCAAGCGCGACAGGATCGCCGTGTCGGTGAAGTGGCTCAAGCGAAAAGACAGGAGCATCTAGTCGCGCTACATGATCAGACGGCCCATGAACAACCGGTTCGAATCGAACCGGCGGTGGCGACAGTCAAGAAATCCGAGCGCGTGTTTAAAGAGAAACAGCAAACCCTTTTTGTGGATACAGGATCACCGCACTTGCCCGAAATTAGTCTGCTTGATGCGCCGCTGGATGTGGTTGAGACCGTCTCTGCCGAGACCATTGAGTTCACCTCGCGTTTAATTGAAAAGAAACTTTCGGACTTTGGGGTCCAAGTCACGGTGGTGGCCGCGCAAGCCGGACCCGTGATCACGCGTTACGAGATTGAACCGGCGACTGGCGTGAAAGGCAGCCAAATCGTCAACTTAGGGAAAGATCTGGCCAGGGCCTTGAGTTTGGTGAGTATTCGAGTGGTCGAGACCATACCGGGCAAGAACTTGATGGGCTTAGAGTTACCCAATCCCAAGCGGCAGATGGTTAAGCTGTCTGAAATCCTTGGCTCACAAATCTATCATGGCAGCCCGTCGTCGGTGACCATGGCTTTGGGTAAAGACATTGCCGGTAACGCGGTGGTGGCTGATTTAGCGAAAATGCCGCATTTGCTCGTGGCCGGCACCACTGGATCGGGTAAGTCGGTGGGTATCAATGCCATGATTCTGTCGCTACTCTACAAAGCTGACGCTTCGCAGACCCGATTGATTTTGATTGATCCAAAAATGCTTGAGATGAGTGTCTACGAGGGCATTCCGCATCTCTTGGCGCCTGTCGTGACCGATATGCGTCATGCAGCGAATGCGCTCAATTGGTGTGTGGCAGAAATGGAGAAGCGATACCGCCTGATGAGTAAGATGGGTGTGCGTAACTTGACGGGTTTTAACAACAAAATCCGCGATGCGGCCAAGCGCGAAGAGTTGATCCCCAACCCGTTTTCGTTAACGCCCGACGCCCCCGAGCCGCTCAAAGAACTGCCGACCATTGTGGTGGTGATCGATGAGCTTGCTGATTTGATGATGGTGGTGGGCAAGAAGATCGAAGAGTTGATTGCGCGCCTCGCGCAAAAAGCCAGAGCCGCCGGTATCCATCTGATCTTGGCCACACAGCGCCCGAGTGTTGACGTGATCACGGGTTTGATCAAAGCCAATATCCCCACTCGAATTGCCTTCCAAGTCTCTTCTCGTATCGATTCCCGGACCATTCTTGATCAGATGGGCGCCGAGACGCTTTTGGGACAGGGTGATATGTTGTATATGCCTTCAGGCACGGGATTGCCGATACGCGTACACGGCGCTTTTGTGTCTGATGAGGAGGTGCACCGCGTGGTCGACGCGCTCAAAGCCGATGGCGAGCCCGATTATGTCGAAGGGCTGCTAGAAGGGGCCACGCAGGGCGACTCAAGTGAAGGCGGCAGCAGCGTGACAGGGTTTGCTGACGTCGAATCCGACCCGCTCTACGATCAAGCCGTTGGCGTGGTGTTAAAGCACCGGCGAGCTTCGATTTCACTGGTACAGCGGCACCTGCGAATTGGCTATAACCGGGCCGCACGCCTGCTTGAACAAATGGAGCAGTCAGGGGTGGTGTCAACCATGCAATCCAATGGCAATCGAGAAATCTTGGCGCCGGCGGGTCCGGCAGAGGACAGTTAAGGTGAAAAGCTCAATCAGAGCGGCCATGTTTGTGGTCTCTTGTTTGGTCGTTTCGCCACTGGCAGCGGCTGAGAATAGGGCGTTGGATGCGTTCAATATTTTTGTCAAAACGGTTTCAGCAGCCAAAGGGTCGTTCTCGCAATACACGGTTGGCCCGCAGGGGGAAACGGCGCTTGCACAGTCGGGCGAGTTTGCTTTTGCGCGGCCCGGTCAATTCCGCTGGGATATTCGCCAACCATACGCTCAGTTGGTGGTGTCAGACGGCAGCACTATCCATCAATATGACCCTGACCTGAACCAAGTCAGTGTTCGCACGGCAGCCGCAGCCATTGGGAGCTCGCCGGCTGCCATTTTGTTTGGAACCGGTGAAATAGAGGATGCCTTTGAGGTTTCGCCCCTACCTGATCGCGATGGACTGACTTGGTTTCGTGCTGAACCCAAACAGCCAGACGCAGGTCTTTCTCAGGTTGATATCGGCATGCAAGCGGGTCGTCCTGCACGCTTATTACTGTTAGACGGATTTGCCCAGACCACCCGGATCGATTTGTTCGATATCCGCGCACAATCTTCATTCCCGAGCGACACCTTTATTTTTGAGGCGCCACCTGGCACTGATGTCGTGAGGCTTGACTGACGGTGGCCAGTGACCTCTTTCATCGTGATCCCAAAGCGCCCCTCGCTGAGCGAATGCGCCCGGCGAACGTGGATGAGGTGATTGGCCAGAGGGATTTACTGGGCGCTGGTCGGCCGTTGCGCTTGGCCTTTGAGGCGGGTCAGCCGCATTCGATGATTCTTTGGGGGCCGCCCGGCGTGGGTAAAACGACGTTGGCGCGACTCATGGCGGGTGCCTTCGATTGTGCATTCATTGCCATATCGGCGGTTTTTGCAGGGGTCAAAGACATACGCGCAGCCATGCAAACCGCTCAAGCCACCCTCGATCAAAGCGGCCAACAAACCCTTTTATTTGTCGATGAGATTCACCGCTTCAACAAGTCGCAACAAGACGCACTGCTACCCTTTGTAGAATCCGGTTTGGTGGTGTTTGTGGGGGCGACAACCGAGAACCCTTCCTTTGAAGTGAACCGAGCGTTGCTGTCGCGCGCTCAAGTCCACGTGCTCAAACCTATCGATGAGGCAGACCTCCAGCAATTGCTCGATCGTGCCTTGGATCGCCACGGTGCTGGGGTGCGTTTGACACCATTGGCCAACACATCGCTGCTGCTAGCTGCCGACGGTGATGCCAGGCGTTTGCTCAACCATTTAGAGATCCTATTACAAAGTGCGCAGACACAAGGGCTCACCGAGATAGATGAAACCGTGCTGGCGGCGACACTAAGCGCCACAAAGCGGGGGTTTGATAAAGGCGGTGATGTTTTCTACGACCAGATTTCAGCCCTTCATAAATCAGTGCGAGGATCGAACCCGGATGCAGCCCTTTATTGGTTGATGCGCATGCTTGATGGTGGCGCTGACGGCCGTTATTTGGCACGTCGATTGATCCGTATGGCATGGGAAGACATTGGTTTGGCTGACCCACGAGCGCTAACGCTGGTCCACGATGCGGCGGATGCCTACGATCGCTTGGGTTCGCCAGAAGGCGAACTTGCTCTTGGCCAGGCCGCCGTTTATCTCGCCATTGCCCCCAAAAGTGACGCGGGCTACAAAGCGTTTAACCAAGCCAAGGCTTTCGTGGCACAAGACCAAAGCCGTCCGGTGCCAGATCACCTAAGAAACGCACCCACTGGATTGATGAAAGATCTGGGTTATGGCCGTGACTATCGTCATGCACACAGTGAACCCAACGCGTACGCTGCAGGCCAAGATTATTTGCCCGATGGCATGCCTGCGCCCGCTTGGTATCAACCCACGGATCGTGGGCTTGAGAGCAAGATCGGAGAAAAGCTTGCTCAACTCAAGCAGTGGGATGAGGCAGGCAGCCCGGTAAAACCTAAAAGATAAACGCTTTTATGGCGGGACAGTGTCGCCTGAGCGTGTTTTAATCGTCTGAGATTATCGAATGGACGAGCATAGCAATGGAATGGTTTGATGCCCTCAACTTAGCGCGCCTGCAATTTGCCTTTACGGTCGCGTTTCACATCATGTTTCCAGCGTTCACGATTGGGCTGGCCAGTTACTTGTTCGTTCTTAATGGCCTGCATCATTTCACGCGTAAACCGGTCTACCTTGATCTCTTCAATTACTGGAAAAAAATATTCGCCTTGTCGTTTGCCATGGGCGTGGTGTCTGGCATTGTGATGAGTTATCAGTTCGGCACCAATTGGAGTGTCTTCTCTGACAAAGTCGGACCGATCTTGGGCCCGATCATTGGCTACGAGGTATTGACCGCGTTCTTTTTAGAGGCGGGGTTTTTGGGTGTGATGTTGTTTGGCCGCCAGCGGGTGGGTGAGCGCTTGCATCTGTTTGCCACCGGCATGGTCGCCTTTGGTACCTTCCTGTCAGCCTTTTGGATTCTGGCGGTCAATAGCTGGATGCAAACGCCTGACGGTTACGCCATCAACGAAGTGGGTCAGTTCATCCCCGTAGACTGGTTCAAAGTGATCTTCAATCCGTCATTTCCCCATCGGTTTGCACACATGGTGCTCGCAGCCTATTTGACCACTGCGTTTGTGGTGGGTGGCGTGGCGGCCTACCACCTGTTGAAATTAAAAGACCGTGTTGCAGACGCTAAAGTCAATCTCGAAGCAGTTAAAAAAATGTTCTCCATGGCCATGTGGATAGCCGCGATTGTCACGCCAATACAAATGTTTGTGGGTGATTCACAAGGTTTGAATACCTTGGCTTACCAGCCGTTAAAAATTGCAGCCTTGGAAGGTCACTTTGAATCAGAAAAACCCGCGGGCTTGATATTGTTTGGCATCCCGAACGAGGCCGAGCGCCGGATGGATTACAAAGTAGAGATCCCCGTCTTAGGCAGTTTGATTTTGCGCCATGACTTGGATGGCGAAATCAAGGGCTACAACGCCTTTCCCAAAGAAGAGTGGCCGCCGATGGCGCCGCCATTTTTTGCGTTTCGCATCATGGTCGGCATTGGGTTTTTGATGTTGGGTCTTGGGATATGGAGCTTGATACTCAGAAAGCGTCGCCGCTTGTATGACACGCCCTTGTTGCACAAAGCCTGTGTGTTGATGGCACCGTCAGGATTTGTGGCGGTGATCGCGGGTTGGATTGTGACGGAAGTCGGACGCCAACCCTACACCGTCTACGGCCTATTGCGCACTGCCGACTCGGTCTCGCCCATTGGCGCGGTCACCGTGGCGGCGAGTTTGATTGCCTTCATTGTGGTTTATTTCACATTGTTTAGTGCGGGATTGGTCTACATACTGCGCCAGATGCGGCAGCCCCCTGAGCATTCGGAAGCTGTCATGACCTTTGATAAGCCCACACGCGCGGCGGGGTTCGTGCCACCCTCGCTTGCCAAACCACCCCAAACAGCCCCAGACAGCGGAGCATCGCCATGATTGATTACCCGTTGATTTGGGGCTTTTTGATTGTCTTTGCCGTCTTGGCCTATGTGGTGCTTGATGGCTTCGATTTAGGCGTGGGCATCTTGTTTCCATTTGTAAAGGGTAAAGAGAATCGCGATCAAATGATGAATTCGGTTGCCCCCGTTTGGGATGGTAACGAAACGTGGTTGATTCTGGGGGGCGGCGGATTACTGGCTGTTTTCCCGTTGGCGTACGCCATTATTATGCCCGCCCTCTATATCCCGCTGTTTGTGATGTTGTTGGCGCTGGTGTTTCGAGGGGTGGCGTTCGAATTCCGCTGGAAAGTTGAGGGTGAGCGCAACTTTTGGGATAAGGCGTTCGCCGGGGGCTCGCTGGTGGCGACATTTGCTCAAGGCATGGCACTTGGTGGGTTGGTGCAAGGCATCCCCGTTAATGGGCGAGCTTTTGCAGGCGATTGGACGGCTTGGTTTTCACCTTTCTCTTTGATGACAGGTGTGGCCCTGGTGGTGGGTTACGCTTTATTAGGGGCCACGTGGTTGGTGCTCAAAGCCGAAGGCGAAGTGCATCGCAAGGCCTTGCAGTTTGCTCGATTCAGCGCCCTTGGTACGTTATTACTGATTTTGGTGGTCAGCCTTTGGACCCCCTTTTTGCATGAGCATTTTGCTGACAAGTGGTTTTCTTGGCCAGATTTGCTTTATGTGATCCCAGTGCCCCTGTTGGTGCTGGCGTGTGCTTGGTCGCTGTTCAAAGGGATCCGCAAGGGCGAGGGCAAGCAGGCCTACTTGTCGACCGTGGGTATTTTTGTATTGTCTTACATCGGTTTGGTGATCAGTTTCTTCCCTTACATCGTGCCTTCATCGGTCACGTTGTGGGAGGCCGCCGCGCCAAATGAGTCATTGCATTTCTTGTTGGTGGGGACCGTGGTTCTGATCCCCATGATCCTGATGTATACCGGTTATGCCTATTGGGTGTTTAGAGGCAAGGTGGGCGCGGCCGGTGGCTACCACTCCTAAGCCGCCTGGCCGTGAACCGTCGGACAGCGCCCGCTCGGGGTGGCGCCGTTTGTTGTGGTTTGTTGGCTTATGGGGCGTGAGCGTTTTGATGCTGTACTTGATCAGCTTACTGATCCGCTGGGCGATTGTTCCATAGGGTCGGACCATGTCGGATCAATGGGCCAACGGACGGCTACAATGCGAGCTTGTTTGACTCGCTATTGGCTTTGCATCATGCTTGATCCCATCCTCCTTAGAAAAGATTTAGACACGGTCGTGCAACGATTGGCAACCCGTGGGGTGGTGTTTGATCGCCAGGCGTTTGAGATGCTAGAGGCCGAACGCAAAAACATCCAGACAGAGACCGAAACGCTGCAAGCCCAGCGCAACGCCTTGGCCAAGCAAATTGGCGTCTTAAAGAGCAAAGGTGAAGACGCCAGTGAGGTCATGGCGCAATCGCAAGCGATCCCAGGCAAACTCAAAGGCTTAGAAGAAAAACTTCAAGGCATTCAAGCCGACTTAAGCGCGCTCTTGATGGCCACACCCAACCTGCCGCACGTGAGCGTGCCGCAAGGCCAAGACAGTGATGGCAATGTTGAGATCAGCCGTTGGGTGCCACAAGCAGACGCCAACGGCGACCCAGTGGCGTTGCCGTTTGAGGCCCAAGACCATGTCACCATCGGTGAACCGCTTGGCCTGGACTTTGAGACTGCGATCAAGTTGTCTGGATCGCGTTTCAGTTTTTTAAAGGGCCCCATGGCCCGCCTGCATCGCGCGCTCGCGCAGTTCATGCTTGATCTGCAGACCACCGAGCATGGCTATACCGAGTGCTACACCCCCTACATTGTGAACGCCTCTACGCTCTTAGGAACGGGGCAGCTACCCAAGTTTCGAGAGGACATGTTCTCGGTGGGACGCGGTGGCGGAAGCGATGAAAGTGGTGAAAGTGAGGAGGGCGCTGAGGAGCAGTTCTTGATTTCCACCTCCGAAATCACGCTCACTAGCTTCGTGCGTGACAGCATCGTGGCGCCGCAAACATTGCCTTTGCGTTTGACTGCTCACACCCCATGCTTCAGATCGGAGGCCGGCAGTGGCGGGCGCGATGTTCGTGGATTGATTCGCCAACACCAGTTCGACAAAGTAGAGATGGTGCAGATCACGCACCCAGACAAGTCTTACGAGGCCTTGGACGAAATGCTCGGCCATGCACAGACCGTGCTGCAAAAGCTCGGCCTGCCTTACCGCGTGATGTTGCTGTGTACCGGTGACATGGGATTTGGCGCCACCAAAACCTACGATCTTGAAGTTTGGATCCCCGCCCAAAACACGTGGCGCGAAATCTCGTCGATATCGAATTGCGAGTCATTCCAAGCGCGCCGTATGCAAGCGCGCTTTCGTCCCGAGAAGGGCAAGCCAGAGTATGTACACACCCTCAATGGCTCTGGTTTGGCCGTCGGGCGGGCCTTGGTCGCCATCTTAGAAAACTACCAACAGGCCGACGGTTCGGTGATCATCCCCGAGGCACTCAGACCCTACATGGGCGGGCTTGACACCTTAAAGGCACAGTGAGGGTGGGGCTGCCTAAGCCCTAAGTCGGCAGGGTGCGATAAAGTTTCGCGAGCGCTTGAAACGCCTCGACTTGTGGGTCATGGCCAGTTTCAGATTCAATGATCTCTGCAACAGCGGGGGCGACTCGTTCAGCTGCCTCAGCGTCTAAAAATAACAAACGATGGCGCCGGGCCAACACATCTTCCACCGTTCGCGCGTATTCGTGTTTCACCGCAAAACGCACCATCGCCTCACTCAGTTCCGGCGTTAGCCAGTTCCGGGCACCTGCCAGCGCTTGCACGTAGGCTTGTTCATCGCCGTATTGCGCCAAGCTTGGCGGCTCACTCAGTTTGCGTATCACTGGCCCCTGCGTCTGCGCGCCAACGAGCGGTAGGTCTGCTGTCTGATCATGGCCTTGTCGCGCCAGCAGCCCCTCGCCAAAGCAGTGTTCTAGGGTGTCATGCGCCATGACTCGGTAGGTGGTCCATTTTCCACCTGTGACAGTGACCATGCCGCTGGCACTGGTCACGATGGTGTGTTCGCGACTCAATCGCTTGGTGGCTTGACTGCCATGGTGGCTGGCCTTTGGTTTGACCAGTGGTCGTAAGCCGACCCACAGGCTGCGCACATCTTGATGACTCGGGGCACGCTGAAGATGCGCGCTGGCTTCACGCAAAATGAAATCGAACTCTTCTTTGAGTGGGCGCGGCTCAAGGTCCGCATGCGGGCGCGCAGTGTCGGTGGTGCCTAAAATGACTTTGCCCAACCAAGGCACGGCGAATAGCACCCGACCGTCGCTTGTTTTTGGGATGATGAGGGCATGCTCACTGGGCATGAATTCGCGATCAACTACCACATGGATCCCTTGACTGGGTGTGACCATGTCTTCGGTTTGCCGCTGCGCACGGGCATTGTCTTGGGTTCTTAGCGTATCCACCCAAACACCCGTGGCGTTGACAACACAACGCGCTTTGATCGACCACGTTTGATGGCTTTCTCGGTCTTGCAATACCAACCCTTGAACCTTCCCGTTGTGATGGTTGATGTCGCTGACGCGGCAATGGTTAAGAAGATGGGCGCCATGGGTGGCGGCTGTGCGCGCCAAGGCAAGTGCCAAGCGAGCGTCATCGAACTGACCATCCCAATACTTGACCGATCCCAGCAGCCCAGTGCGCAAGACATTGGGCAAATCGATTTGTGTTTGCGAGGCACTGCGTATTTGAGTGCGCCCCAATCCTTGCTTGCCCGCCAAGGCATCATAGAGCTTGAGGCCAGTCCAGTAAAAAGGCAGTTCCCAGCGTCGGTAGCAGGGCATTAAAAATGCCAGTGGTTGCGCCAAGTGAGGGGCGTTGTGCAAAATAGCCGCCCGTTCATGTAGCGCTTCACGCACCAACGGCACATTGCCTTGCGCCAAGTAACGCACCCCGCCATGAACCAGTTTGGTGGAACGCGATGACGTGCCTTTGGCAAAATCCTCCGACTCAACCAGCAAGACACTGAAGCCCCGCACGGCCGCGTCCAAGGCGATACCAACGCCTGTGGCACCACCACCAATGATGGCTAAATCATATAAGCCATGTTGCTGCGTTTGAGCCAGTAAATCGGCCCGGTCTGTGGGCAGTGCAGGCTGAGGACTCGTCAATCAAGGTCTCCTACGGGTTGACCCAACCCCTTGAGCGTTCGATGGCTTGTTGCCAGCGATCAAGCATGGTTTGGCGTTGATCACTCGACCATACAGGCTCAAACACACGATCAACCGTCCAGTATTCACTGAGCGCGTGATGATCGGCCCAAACCCCCGTGGTCAAACCGGCGAGATAGGCGGCGCCAAGTGCCGTGGTCTCGGTTATTTTAGGACGCACGACTTCGATGCCGAGCAAATCTGCTTGGATTTGCATCAAGAGATTGTTGGCACTCGCGCCGCCATCGACGCGTAATTGTGTGATGGCGGTCTCGGCATCGGCTTGCATGGCGGTGAGGACATCGGCCACCTGCAAGGCAATGCCTTGTAGGGCGGCGCGAGCAATGTGCGCTTTGGTGGTGCCCCGAGTCATACCCACCAAAAGACCGCGCGCATCACCATCCCAGATGGGCGCGCCAAGACCCGTTAGGGCAGGCACCAAAAATACGTCCCCAGTGTCGGGTACGCTAGCAGCCAACGCTTCGATATCTGCTGCGGTTTCGATCAATTCCAAGCCGTCGCGTAGCCACTGAACCGTGGCACCACCCATAAACACAGAGCCTTCTAAGCAATAAGTCATTCCCTTGCGGTCTTCTTGATGCTGATCCTCAGGCAATTGCCAACCCACTGTGGTGAGCAAGCGATGTCGACTCTTTGCCGGGGCGACACCCGTGTTCATCAATAAAAAGCATCCCGTGCCGTAGGTATTTTTGGCCATGCCGGGCGTAAAGCAGGTTTGGCCCACTGTGGCTGCTTGCTGATCGCCAATGCGGGCCGCCAAGGGCACGCGCGCACCTAGCGTTTTTGTGGTGGTGGTACCAATCACGTGAGCGCTTGGCACAACCGTCGGTAATACCGAGGCGGGAATATCAAAGAGCGCCAACAACTCTTCATCCCATTGCAAGCGGTGGATATCGAATAGTAGGGTTCGGCTGGCATTGCTTGGATCGGTCACATGGGCGGCTCCCTCAGTCAATTGCCACGTGAGCCAGCTGTCAATGGTGCCAAACGCCAGCTCACCGTTCTCAGCCCTTTGACGGGCACCCGGCACATGATCGAGCAACCAGGCCAACTTGGTGGCTGAGAAGTAAGCATCTAGCAACAACCCGGTTTTACGCATGATCATGTCGTCATGGCCTTGTGCGCGCAGCTCAAGGCAGCGATCAACAGTGCGCCGGTCTTGCCAAACGATGGCGTTGGCCAGTGGTTGACCCGTGACACGTGACCACAGCACAGTCGTCTCGCGCTGATTGGTGATGCCAATGGCCGTTAGATCAGCCGGTTCGATGTGGGCTTGCGCGATGGCCGCGAGTGCGGTTTGCTGTTGACCCTGCCAAATCTCCATGGGATCGTGTTCGATGTGCCCGGGAGCGGGGAAGTGTTGTGTTAGAGGCTGTTGTGCCATGGCTTTGATTTGACCATGCTCATCAAACACGATCGAGCGCGAGCTGGTGGTGCCCTGATCTAATGCCAATAAAAAGCCCATGGGATCCTCACTAGGTGAGTGGTGATCATACCGTAGTGCTGTTACGCGCGGCAATCACCTCTTTAGTGGTGACTGACGGCATGACCGAACGGCGTTTCTCTCGTTTCTGTGCTTTCTTGCCCCCCTTAGTGGCAAAACCCCCGCGACTGTCATATGCTTGGTGTCTCTACGACTTAATAAGCTCGACTTAAACCATGGATCTTTCTTCATTTGACGCCGTTAACCGCAAACCCGTGTTTGCCCGTAATTTGATTGCCACTTCACAGCCGTTGGCATCGCAGGCCGGTTCAGCGGCGTTCGCCAAGGGTGGCAACGCGGTTGACGCAGCGCTTGCTGCCGCCATCACATTGACCGTGGTTGAGCCCACCATGAATGGTTTGGGCGGTGATGCCTTTGCCATCTTGTGGGATGGGCACAAGTTGCACGGCATGAATGGCTGTGGCGCTTCGCCGGCGGCATGGCATCTAGAACGATTCAAAGGCTTGAAAGCCATGGCCTTCAGAGGCTGGGAAACCGTGACTGTGCCTGGTCAGGTGGCGGCCTGGGCGGACCTATCAGAGCGGTTTGGGGCCTTGCCATTTGAGACCTTGTTTGAGGATGCGATTCGGCATGCCATGGATGGCTTTCCGGTCAGTCCCGTGATTGCCAAGCAATGGGAGATCTCTGTCGAGGAGCTCGCCACGCAGCCAGGATTTGAAGCATTCATGCCCAATGGTCGGGCGCCCAAGGCAGGTGAAATATGGCGTTTTGCGGATCAAGCGGTCACGCTTAAGGAAATTGCACGTACCAAAGGCCGTTCGTTTTATGAAGGCCGCTTGGCAAAGCGGATTGCTGATTTTGCACGTGAACACGGCGCGGCTTTGAATGAGGCGGATTTGGCGGCCCATAAAACCAAATGGGTAGAACCCATTTCACTGGCTTTCAAAGGTGTACATATCCACGAGATCCCGCCCAACGGTCAGGGGATCGCGGCGTTGATTGCCTTAGGCATGTTGGAATATTTGCCCTACGACCAGACCAAGCCGAGATCAGCGCAAAGAGCGCACTTGGAAATTGAAGTGATGCGTGCGGCATTTGCTGATCTTTATGCACACGTGGCTGTGCCCGAGTCAATGAAAGTGTCGGCGGCTGACTTGCTCAGCCCGTCCTACCTGAAACAACGCGCCAGTCTAATCGACCCTAACAAAGCGGGGCGTTATGAGGCGGGGCAACCCGAGTCGGGCGGCACCATTTACTTGTGTGCGTCAGACGCGCAAGGGCGAATGATTTCTTATATCCAATCGAACTTCACCGGTTTTGGTTCGGGTGTGGTGGTGCCAGGCACGGGGATTTCTTTGCACAACCGAGGCAAGGGTTTTCAGTTGGACGCCAACCATCCCAATGTCGTGGCCGGTGGCAAACAACCCATGCACACAATCATTCCCGCTTTTATGACCCGCGACGGCAAACCGGTGATGGCCTTCGGTGTAATGGGTGCCAACATGCAGGCGCAGGGTCACTTGCAATTGACATTACGCCAAGCCGTTGAAGGTTTGAATCCGCAGGCGGCCTCAGACTGCGCACGCTGGCGAATCGACGACCACGGTGAACTCATCATGGAAGCCCAGTGGCCCGCAGCGGTTATCGAGGAGTTGAAGGCGATGGGCCACAAGCCCACGGTTAAACCGCTAGATAGTTTGGACTTCGGCAGTGCTCAGCTGATCGCGCGCTTAGCGTCCAGCGATGGCGACACGCCTGCTTATGTGGGCGGATCGGACACCCGTCGCGACGGCATGGTGATCGGCTATTGACGCCTAGGGTGGATGATTAATCGACAAGTAACGAACCCCTAATCATCACCGGTACTGTTCGCGGTGCCCAGACTCAAGTCATCTGGGCTGCTTGTGCGAAGTCGGTGATTGAAAGATGCTTTAGGGCGACTTCGAGCTCTAGGCGAGCGGCGGCGCGTTGGGCTTCTGTCACTTCATCTGACTTGTTTTTTGATACTTGACGTGCCGCCCTGACTTTGAGTGCCCAAGCCTGCGCGGCAAGCGCGGGTTCCCACTGGTCAAGCTGTAACTGTTCACAATCATCAATCAAAGGCTGAACCAGCGCACGCAAGTCGGCGGTTGGGCGTTCAGATAGCAGGATGTCTGCTAACTCAATCCTTGCTCGAAATTGATCCCGTTTGCTACGTGTGGTGTCAACGAAGACCTGTAACTGATGGATGGCATCCTCAAGCTTACCCTCTCCCAAAGTCGCCATGGCTGCGCTTTTGGCAGCTGCAAAAGCGTCAGTCGAAACGCCACCACCTGATCGTTCTTGACGGCACCGCTTTAACCAAGCCAGCGTGTCGACACTTGCAAATGGTGTTCCATCGGAAAAAGTCATCTGTTCAATTTCGGGCAATCGATTGGTGAAATTCAACAGCGTATCCACAATGGTGCGCGCCATCAGATTGCCTGCGACACCCATCATGCTAAACCCGCGGAAAGATTGGTAGTCAAGATCGAACCAGAAAGGAAACGTCCGTATCCTTGATTCGCAGAAATCAACAATACCTTGTGGATTTTTTGAGCCCGTTATTTTTTCAAATGCATCAAGGATTGCCCCTGGTGGGCAACCGATCAGTGTTTTGCCAGCTTTTGCTTGGGGCAACTTAAAAATACCTGAACGGGAAGCAAACCGGCTGAAATGGATAACCAGTGGGTGTGAATTATCGAAAGCATAAAGCGCGGGTCCAAGCAAAGCCACGTAGTCTTGCGCGGGTTTTAAAGCGGCGCCAAGATCCTCGAGGTTATTGATTTGTATGGCTTTATCGAGCGCGCCTAGCTTTGGAGCGCTGGTTGGCAAAGCCGTGGCCTGAGACGGTCTTTGTTGGTCCTGCGAAACCTGTGGTGACTGCTTGGCGGGTAGATCCGCGGTATTCTCTGGCCCCGTCGTAGCCGATGATGGGGCTGCTGATTGGGCTGATTTGGCCTCTGCTGAAACCTCAGCTTGTGGTGGTTCTTCAACCGGCAATCGATGCAGTAGGCCAATTAGGGTGGCTAAAGAGGGGGATTCGGGATCTTTTTCAGAAAGCGTTTGGTCGAGTGCTTTGGCAGCGGATGTCATCTTCTCTGACAAGTCGGCGGCGATCGCAACGTCAGTTTGAGATTCGAGCCATTGAGTGGAACGATCAACCCACCATAAGATCGCATTGCGTCGGCCCCGCAAGCGTTTGATGCTCGGAAATCCCGTGTCCCAAAACCGATCGGCCATGCCAGACAAGAGGGACAGTCCGCAGGCCAGGCCTTGCATGGCATTACGCTCGACCCAAGACTGCGCTAACCAAGCCGCCACCAAATAATCTTTACTTTCTGTTTGCAGGAACTCGCTAGCCAGCTGCTCAACTTTTGTCCAATTAGGAATGCCCTCATCTGCCAAGCTAGTGAGCTTAGCCATCTCTTCGTTCAGTTGTTCGTATGTTTCGCTATCTCGCTGCTCCGTGCCACCAGGGGTCGCATCTGAGATCGGCTGTAGCATCGCATCAAAATCAAGGCTCATGGCTAGACTGCTCTTTGAGGGTGAAGCATTTATTTACGCAAAAGTAAGGAGATCAACATCGTCGACCTGACCGTTTGGCAATTGACCGATCGCGATCACGTTGGGTTCACCTTCTAAACGAACATAGTAGGCTTGCTTCGAATCAATCATGTTTTGTAATGCCCACGCTTTGAATGATTGACCACCGGCATCAAAAGCCATGCCTTTGATTTCATATTCGTTGATCGATGTTTGGGGTAGACCATCCAAGGGGCCGACGGCATGAAAGCTGATATCAGATTCGTTGCCACTTACCCCCACCAAACAGCCGTCTAGGGATTGACCGGCGAGTGGGCTGACTGAAAGCCAGATGCCGCCGTTTTCGCGTGCGATAAGTGCTAGTTTGGCTGGCCACTGGGGTGGTCGTGGTGCGTGCAGGCGAGCCACGACTCGCGCCGCCCAGCCGACATCAGAAGGCGCGACTTCCCAATCACCCAAAAGGCAGCCCGTGGTGCCAGAGGTCAATGCCGGTATCGCGTCGGCTGTCTCACTGAAAATGACGAATCCTTCCACAGGCCGATTCAGCTGGGTTTGCAACAAAAGTCTGAATAAAGCCAACTCCCGACGAATGCTTGGGTCAGTATAATATTGCTTAGTGGTAACAACGATCACCACTTGACCCGACTGATCAGCCGCCGCTTTGGCGCTGGCTAACCAAGGTTGCTTTTCACCGATGGGCCATTTTTGGCCTTGAACATTCAAGCCATACGGCTGCAGTTCTGAAGCAACGGATTGAGCAGCGCCATCTACAGCCCCGATAGTGATGATCCAAACACAACCATTAGCCATCGACTGACTCCCTAACTAAACAAAGCGGTGAATTGACCGTCTGCTTGGATATCTAACTTGGCATGGGTTAATTCACTGTCGCTCGTCATGCTGGTTAGTAATTGATTTGATAGAAGCGGCAAGATAGTCCCTTTGAGAATAAAGTCAACGTTCCTTGCGCCCGTTTCTACCTCAGTACAGCGTGCAGCGATCGCATCAAGTGTCGCTGGTGTGGTCTCGAGGATCAGTTTGTTGTTGTGCAACATACGTTGCGCAATTTTGTCGAGTTTAAGCGCCACAATTTCTCTCAAGACAGGCTGCGAAAGTGTCAAGAAGGGCACAATGGTCATGCGGGCAAGTAGGGCAGGTTTGAAGTGATTTGACAAGATGGGTCGAATAGCTGCCGTGACAGTCGCAGCATCGGGTGTGGCACCGTCCTGGCAAAGCGCTGTGATAACGTCAAGCCCAAGGTTTGAGGTAAGAAACACAACAGTGTTTCTAAAGTTGATCTCTCGCCCTTCGCCATCAGATAACGCACCCTTATCAAAGACTTGATAAAACAAATTCACAACATCCAAATGCGCTTTTTCGACCTCATCCAGCAAAACAGTCGAATAGGGCTTTTGACGAACGGCCTCCGTCAATACACCGCCTTCTCCGTAACCCACATAGCCTGGGGGCGAGCCTACCAAACGACTAACGGTGTGTTTTTCTTGGAATTCGCTCATGTTTATGGACACCAGGGATTGTTCACCTCCGAACATGATGTCAGCCACTGTCAATGCGGTTTCCGTTTTACCCGTGCCGGATGGTCCAACCAGCAAAAAGATACCCATGGGCTGATCTGGATCACGCAGGCCTGAACGTGCCGATTTCATGACTTCAGCGATGGCTTGCATGGCGTCTTCTTGACCCTTGATGCGATCATTAAGGGTGCTTTCCATGGACAGTGCAGCTGCGGCTTGGTCACGCATCATTTTGCCGAGCGGCACACCTGTGCGGTCCGAAACGACCTTGGCCACTGTGTCTGGTGAGACATCAATAAATACAAGCTTTTCATCCTGTTGAAGGACGTCAAAGGCTTTTTCCGCTATTTCCAGTTCTTTTTCTACGCTCGCGATAGTCAGAGCCGCTTGCTCAGAAGCGTCTTGTCGAGCATTTACCAAAGCACGCCGCTGCTGCAGAACGCTGTTAGCACTGGCTAGCTGTGCTTTAAATTTAGCTCGCATGGCTACCAATTCGCTTTCAAGCGGCAGGGATTGCTGATCAATCTCTGCAATCCGATTCACATCGATAGCAATTCGATTGTCTTTATCCCTCATCAAGCCGCGTTTTTCTCGCGCCAACATCTGAAGTTTTCTCTCACAATCCTCAATGAAATCTGGTTTTGATGACAAATTAACCTTAATTCGAGCGCAGGCTGTATCCAACAGGTCGATCGCTTTGTCTGGTAACTGGCGGCCGGTAATGTATTTGTCGGATAACTCGGCTGCCGCATGCAGTGCGTCATCACGAATGATTACATGGTGCACTTCTTCGTATTTGTCCTTTAGGCCGCGCAAAATTTGAACAGCCATTTCTACACTGGGCTCATCCAGTTTTACAAGTTCAAAACGGCGCGCTAACGCCGCGTCTTTCTCAAAATATTTTTTGTATTCACCCCAGGTGGTGGCTGCAATGGTGCGCAGCTCACCGCGGGCAAGGGCTGGTTTCAGAAGGTTGGCGGCATCATTGGTGCCCGCGGCGCCACCCGCACCGATAAGGGTGTGTGCTTCATCAATAAATAGCAGGATCGGGGTCGGTGAGGCTTTGATTTCAGTGATGACACCGCGCAATCGGTTTTCAAATTCACCCTTAACACCGGCGCCCGCTTCTAGTGCGCCCATGTCAAGACCCAAAATAGTGACACCAGCCAAAATGTCGGGAACGTCCCCTTCAATCACTCGTAACGCGAGACCCTCGACCACAGCCGTCTTACCAACGCCAGGATCGCCAACGCAAATAGGGTTGTTTTTTCGTCGTCTCGCCAAAATATCGACCATTTGGCGGATTTCAGGATCTCTGCCAAAAACCGGGTCTATTTTTCCATCACGGGCCTTGGCCGTGAAGTCTTCGCAAAAGCGCGAAATAGCCGAGCCACCGCTTGCTGTGGCTGATGCACCAGAACCAGCGCTTAAGGAATTGCCGTTTTGAGCCATTTCGCTCGATTGGCTCGCGACGATACCCAGCGCATGTATGACCTTTGGCTTGTCTAAGTTTTTGAGAAGTGTTGTGTAAGCACCGCTTGCGTAGAAAGAGGACCGTGCAACAAAGGCGGCGAATAAAGCGCCAGAGCGGATCTTCGTCTCGAATAATTCAACGGACGAAATCAGCCAGGCATCTGCAAACAGTTCTGGTAAAAGCTCAGAAAATTGTGGCCGACCACTATTACCGGTTTTGAACCCTTCAGTCACATGATCAAGCGCACGGGCAAAATGACCGGGGTCTATCTCCAATTGTCTGGCAATCAGTTGCAAATCACCTGCGGGATTGTCTAGCAGCTTCGAGAGCATGTGCTCAATGGTTATTTCGTAGTGCATGCGACTCACGCAGGTGCCCGCGGCGTTTTCTAGCGCTTGCCTGCACTCTTCGTTGAGTCTATCAACCAAGCCCTTGAATTCAACTACTTGCATGAGCGTACCTATCTTGTGTGTTTTTGGTAGGGAAAGTGAAATGCCGGCTAATTGTCTCGACGAGGTTCAAGTCTGACTCGGCCGGCTGAGTTAATCCATAGGTGCATTAAAAATCGATCGTTGCCTGCTCGCCCTTGATACCCAACGATCTGGGTGTTGAGCTCAAACTTTAAGGTGATGATTTCGTGGGTCTCGTTCACGCTCGTCATCTTTGGATCACAGAGGCGGGGTTCGTAATGATTAATCTGTTGAATAATTTCGACACAAATATCTTCACTGGTCCCAAAAGAAAAAGAACCGGCAATATTGTTCATGTCTGAAAGACCATAATTGGGATCGATTGGCACCGATCCTTTCCGGGTGTTCAATAGGCGCGTCAGGTGCCTTATGATCGATTGTTTAGCTGCGACGGCTTGGGGTATCCCAGCGATTGAGCGTGGGTTAACTGTCTGTAGAAGGCGATCCAAAAGACAAGATTGAAACATGACGGCTTGCCCTTTGGATCGTGTATTTAACTGGACTTATTTGGGAGTAGTCCAGGAGTCTTGAGCTTCAATACCGTCTGGTGTGAAGGTCTCGATAATCGTTTCGTAAGTGAATGAGACGTCTTCCATGTGCCCCATGCCCTTATTCTTGTCGTCTAAACAAACGGGATAGTATTTGCGCAGCGACGTAATAATGGCATTTTTGATTTCTACGGTGTAGTAGAGGGTCTCCTCGCCTTGCGCCGAGATCTTGTAGTACTCAAGCTTTGCCTCAGTCAATTGCTCGCCAGAAGTCAACGCCTGAAAGAGTTTTGGCGACGACTTATCTACCTCTTTTGTAATCATCAGCGGATTGTGTATCCGCTTGCCGGTTGGCAGACCCGTTTGAATGGACCGCGGAATCTCTATGGTGTGCTCGACGGCCTGGACAAGAATCTTGCCCTCTTGTCCCTCAATAGTGCAGCCGCCTTCAATCTTGCCTTGCTTGGCGCCTGTCAACGAATAATATCCTGGCATTGGCATATCAATAACTCCTAAATTCGCCGCATAGCGACAAATGAGTGACTAGTAAGGTGGCACGCGCTGGCGCACCGCCATACAATTATTTTTGGTCGAGCTTGCCAACCAATGAAAGCGTAAAGGATGCGCCCATGTATTTGAAGTGCGGTCGGACCTGCATCGAAACACGATACCAGCCTGGGTCACCCTCGACACTCTCGACGGCAATTTTTGCAGAACGAAGGGGGCGACGACTGCGAACTTCTGGCCCTGGTGCATCCATATCGGCCACATATTGGCGAATCCAGTTGTTTAGCTCGGTCTCAAGATCTCCGCGCTCTTTCCACGTGCCGATATTTTCACGTTGTAGGACCTTAATGTAGTGAGCCAACCGATTGACCACAAAGATGTAAGGCAGCTGTGTGCCAAGCTTGTAGTTGGTTTCGGCTTCCTTGCCTTCTTTATTATTACCAAAGAATTTAGGCTTTTGGCATGAATTGGCCGAGAAGAAAGCGGCATTGTCACTATTTTTGCGCATAGCTAACGCAATAAAGCCCTCTTCCGCTAATTCAAATTCCCGACGTTCCGACACCAGGACCTCAGTTGGGATCTTGGTTTGGATTTGACCCATGGCTTCGTAGTTATAGATCGGAAGATCGTCAACCGAGCCACCGCCACGAGGACCAATGATGTTGGCACACCAACGGTAGTCAGCAAAGCTCTGTGTCAAGCGAGAAGCAAACGCAAATGCGGCATTACCCCACAAGAATTGATTGTGGCCTTCGGTAACGTTTTCATTGTAGTTAAACGTTTTTGCTGGTGTGGTGTCTTGACCGTAAGGTGTCCGCAACATGAAATGGGGAGCAACCAACCCGACATTGCGCGCATCGTCGCTATCGCGAAATCCTTTCCACTTGGTGTACTGGGGACCTTCAAAAATCGAAGACAAATCTTTCAGGTCAGGCAGTTTGGTGTAATCGTCAAGGCCAAAGAATGAAGCATTCACGCCCGATAGGAATGGTGCGTGAGACATGGCCGCGACTGCTGCACAGTATTGCAACAGTTTGATGTCCGAAGAACCGGGGCCGAATTCATAATTGGCAACAACGGCACCATAGGGTTGACCGCCAAATTGTCCGTACTCAGCCGTGTAAGACGTTTTGTACAAGCCAGACTTGGGAATTTCTGGTGAGTCTTCGAAGTCGGCCAGGAGGTCTTCTTTGCTGACGTTCAATATCTCGATTTTGGTATTTTCTCGAAAATTGGTGCGGTCAACTAAGAACTTTAGCGACCGCCAAGCAGATTCAAGGCGCTGAAAGTCTGGGTGGTGCAATATGACATCAACTTGCCCACAAAGCTTTTTGTCTAACTCGGCGATCATCTCGTCGGCCAGTCCGGCAGTGACTTTATCGGTGACTCTACCTGGTTCTAACAAAGACGCGACAAACGTCTGGATGCCTTGTTTTGTGATGTCATATGACTCACCATCGGGCCGAACCTTACTTGAAATCAGTAGTTCATCTAGAAGTGAACCGCTGCTGAAGTCGCCAGTTATGGCCGATTCTTTTTTTGTTTCTTCGCTCATTTTAAAGGCCTCTTTAGTTATTTCTGTTCGATGCCGAGTTCTTTGAGCAACTTGGCCCGCGTCTCTTCATCTTCAACGAGTGCTTGAAGCTTCTTTCGGAAGTCAGGTGTGTTACCGAGCGGGCCTTTAAGCGCCTTCAGTGCATTGCGCAGGTCAAGAATTTTTTTAAGTTCAGGCACGTTAGCAGCGATGGCATCTGGCTCGAAGTCGCGCAGAGAGTCGAAGCTCAGGCTGACTGCCATGTTGTCATCGGAATCAGCGACAAGCTTGTTAGCGACATTTATGTCAAGCGCTAGCTTTTGTGCTTTCATCACGTCGGTGTAGTTATCTTTATCAACATTTATTGGCTCGCGCTCTTCAACTGGGCGTTCGTCCACTTGTTGGCTAAAGTCACCGAGAACAAGTAACTTCAATGGCAATTCAACTTCGGTCTGCGCGTCACCTGTCGCTGACTTGTATGTAATATTCACCCGTTCTTTGGGGGCGACTGAGCCTTCACTAGCCATGTCAAATGCTCCTGTTTCATCAGTTGTTTTTCGAGTATCACCATGCACATGGTTCAAGCAGGCCGATGCTTAAAACAAAAAAGAGATAGAATATTTTTTCCATTGCTTTTAATGTGCATAGCAAGTTTACACACTTGTAGTCTAAGTTCCCATCAATTACTTGCATGCAATGTTGCAATGCACGAACCGAAATCAGTCACTAGCTTACGATTCGGAATATGCTTGGTATCGGCAGAAATCTGAGGTATGGTCTGCGCATTATTCTGTGAATAGTCTATGGCAACCGAATTCAAAACGATCTACTCCGAAGAATTGCGCAGACTGAGGCGATATGCCAAAGAATTCGCTCAGGCCAACCCGGCACTGGCCCCCACCCTTGGGACGACCTCAACAGACCCTGATGTAGAGCGCTTGCTGGAAGGCGTGGCTTATTTGAACGGGCTGACGCTACAAAAGCTCGGCGATGAGTTTCCAGAAATTGCCCAAGAGCTTTGCGCGATTTTGGCCCCACATATCCTGCGCCCGATCCCTGCGGCAACCATGATGGTGTTCGAACCAAAAACGGTGCTCAAAGAGCCTGTGGTGATTGCAGCGGGAACCGAGCTAGCAGCTACGCCGATCAATGGCATCTCTTGTCGATTTAGAACCACAACGGCCCTTGAGGTCAATCAATTGCGCCTGACATCCGCGCACACTGATCAACGGTTTTCAGGCGAGCCCATTATTCGTCTTGATTTCCGTGCAAGCGTCTCGCCCCGTGGTGTGCAACTACCTAACAGCATAAAGTTATTTGCGGGCGACAGTGAGGAGTCGGCGGCGACGTTCTTCATGTTTTTGCATCACTACTGTGACACCATTGTACTGGTGGATGGACAGGGCAATCGCAATGATTTGACCGATAGTTTGAGGTTTCCCGGATTTGATGATGCGTTGTTGCCTCAACCTAAAAATGGAATACCCACATTCGGTTTAATCCGTGAGTTGTTAGCATTTCCTCAAAAATTTCTCTTCTTTGAGTTTGCCGATCTAAACAAGCGAAATCTCATGGTGCAAACGGAGACCTTCACAATCGAGATCCGGTTGAAGAAAACGTCGCATGTGATGCCCGAAGTGACTAGCAGCAGTTTTAGGTTGCATGTGACGCCAGCCGTGAACCTTTTTAAGGTCTCAGCTGAGCCCGTTAATTTAGATCATGAGTCACATGAGTATTTGGTTTTAGCCGATGGCGTGTCTAGAGAGCACCACCAGATCTATTCACTCGACGGCGTGACTGGTTTGCGTCAGGGTCAAGCCGCACAGACCCATTATTTGCCTTTTTCGCTACTGCAGTTTGGCCAAGCCAAGCATGATTCGATGTATCGGACAACGGTCAAGCATGCGAACGTGGGGGATTGGGTTGAGACCTATATTTCAGTGGCTTATCAGAAAGCAGAGATGCCCACGCCTGAAACATTATCGATTGAAATGACTTGCACGAACCGTTGGTTGCCTGAAACGCTCAAACTCGGTGACGTTTCTAGGCCGACCAATACATCACCAGAGAGATGCTCCTTTCGCAACATAACACCCATCCGTGGTGCGGTTGATGCGCCGACCGATGAGCGGCTTTTATGGGCTTGTATTGCCCATGCAGCCATGAACTTTATGTCTTTGGGTTCGATTGAGACGTTGAAGGCTTTGCTTAGACTCTATGCAGGTTTCCGTACTAACGACCATACCAAAACGGCTGCCAACGAGCGCCAGATTGATGGCATGTTGGAGCTTGAGGTCATTGCCGAAAATCGTATCTACAGGGGAACGATGGTGCAAGGACAGGCAATACATTTGCGTTGTGACCAAACGTTTTGGCCTTCGATAGGCTCTTTGTATCTTTGGGGGTTCGTTTTGGCTCAGTTTCTGTCTAGCTTCGCGACGATCAACGTCTATACAAGATTCGAATTAACAGATCGCAATACAGGAGTCTCTTTTAAATGGCCACCGATGTTAGGCAGCAAGCCACTAATTTAACCGAGCGGTTGCTAGCGACAGGCGAACGATTCTCTTTCTTCCAAGCCAACCGTCTTTTACGACTGCTGTCGGCAGAGAATGCGTTGATGCCATCCGATAGTCTTCGAACGCGGCCATCGCTTGGGTTGGGTTTTCCCAATTGCGACATTCAAACAATTGAACAGCGTGAAAACGAGAGTTACCGTATAACGGTAAATTTCCTTGGTTTGTATGGCGTAACCTCGCCGCTGCCAACGCACTACACCGAAGATCTACTGGGACAGTTGGCAGATGGTTTTTCTGTCAATAGAGAGTTTCTGGATATTTTCGCTCAGTCCATTTATCCCATTTTTTACAAAGCTTGGTTAAAGCCTCGAGCGAGCCTGCGAATTGTTGAGTATGAAGATGCGCCCATGCTCGATATTTTCTACGCGTTTGTTGGCGTGCCAGCGTCTACTCGAGATCGTAACCCTGGCATTGGCTTGCTTTTGCAGTGTGGGGCATTGTTTAGCCAGCAGGTCCGATCAGCAGCTGGCTTGAAAGCCGTCATCGAGGCGTGTTTTTCGAGTCCTCAGGTGCAAGTCAAGCAACTGCAGCAAGTTTGGGTCAAAATCCCTGAGGAACAAACCTTCCAGCTTGGTATGCGCGCCTGTGGGCTTGGGCAGGATAGTCATGTTGGGGGCTTTTGCCGCTCGTTTAGCGGGGTCACGATTTGCCTTGAGCAGCTTGAGAGGGATGTGTTTGGTCAATTCTTGCCGGGTGGCGAGCTTTACGAACAGCTTCTGTTCTTAGTTGATTACTATCTCATTGAGCCTTTACCCGTCCGTGTGGAATTAACACTGGTCGACGGTGCGGCAGAGCCCGCCCAATTGTCGGGTAGCCGGTGGGGCAGACTGGGTCGAGATACCTGGCTCCTAAGCGGCGAGTGTGAGCAGCCAGCGTCTACTTTTTTTGATTTGCCTATCCGTGAAAAGTCCCAAAGGCATTAGGGCCATCCGCCATGGTTCTGAATCGATGGTGGGCTCGCGATAAATTGAATTGTTCGGAGTATTAAATGGCAGACATTTTTTCGGGGCTCAGCGCTGATCTGCGTTTCGCGTTCCAGTCCAGTGCATCGGGTGCGCCAGCATTCGATGTGGTTGCGTTTTCTGGCGAGGAGGGCATTTCAACGACATTTCGTTTTGAGATCACACTTGTCACGACTGCTCAAAATGTGGACTTAAACCAGCTGCTTGATAGCCAAGCGACTTTTGCAATGCGGACAACAACGGGAAAGGTTTACACACCTTACAACGGTATTTTGTGTGAAGTAGAGCAACTCGGACAAGTCAACAAATACGGGTTTTATCGCATCGTCTTGGTACCTACGTTGTGGAAATTATCACTTACAAAAATAAACGAAGTCTACTTAGATGAGCAATCGATCCCAGATTTGGTTACGACAATGTTGCGAACCAACGCCATTTCAAGTGTTGACGCCAAGGTCATACTCAAAAGTTCCTCGGCCTACCGAGCACGTAGCTTTGTTTGTCAATATCAAGAGACATCTCTAGACTTCATTAGCCGTTGGATGGAGAAAGAGGGCCTTTATTACTACTTTGAGCAAACTGATAACGGGTTGCAGCTCGCCATTGTTGATTATAAAGAGGCACATCCGGCGCAGCCCATCTCGCTCGCTTTCGTCCAGAGAGAGGACATTCAAACAGCCCAACTTGATCAAGCCGTGTCGGCTTTTTCATGGAAGCGACAACAAGTGTTCCAAACGGTTGTGGTCCAAGACTTCAATTATCGACAGGCATCACTTGCCGATAGCTTAAAGGCACAGGCGACGGTAACCAATGGCTATGCCGGGCAGGTCATGTTTTACGGGGACAATATTCGGACAGAGTCAGAGGTCAGTCGCCTTGCTAGTGTGCGCGCTGATGAGCTGGCTTGCCAAGCAGAAAGCTTCAATGGTGAAGGCCCCGCCGTTGGTATTCGTTCGGGCTATTTTTTGAGTTTGTCGGGGCACTATCAAAACGAATGCAATGGCGATTTTTTGATTACCGCCGTTCGGCACAAAGGTTCGCAGGTCGGTGTGGTGCTTGCGGGCCAGACCACAGCCTACGCGGATGGTGAAACGTCCACGGTCTACCTGTCGCAATTTTCTGCAATACGTGCGTCGCAGCAGTTTCGTGCCTCCCAGCGTACGCCTAAACCCACGATTTCTAGCCTATTGAACGGGATCGTCGATAGCGAAGGGTCGGGGCAAACAGCTGAACTCAATGAATATGGGCAGTACAAGGTTCAATTGCTTTATGATTTATCTGAAAAGCCCGCTAGCAAAGGATCGGCGTGGATTAGATTGTCGTCGCCCTATGGCGGCAGCGGCCATGGCATGCATTTTCCCTTGTTAAAAGGCACTGAAGTGCTGATTGCCTTCTTGGGTGGGGACCCGGATCAACCCGTTATTACCGGTTATGTACCGAACTCAGAAAATCCTAGCGTAGTGATTGATCAAAATTCTCAATCTAATGGATTCAAGACGGTTTCGGGCAATGTGATTGCCTTAGAGGACGACAGTAATAATCAAGGGATTACGCTGCATTCCCCTTCTGGTGGAACCTATTTCTACCTGGGTCAATTCCCCAAGCAAAGTGAAACCGATTAATTCGAGAGGTGTGCGCAGTCTAAACTTTTGAGGTAGGGCTGTTGGCAGGCATCTCGGCGCGACAAGTGAAGTCTGATGTCCGATACAGCGACCAGACGCTTGCAGCATGATGTGTCATTGATGGAGATTTTCGATGGTAGCGACCTATGGCATTGCAAAAATATCCGAGGGAACTGATTATGAAGAGCACGATGGCGAGCAGATAAGTTTGCTTTTTGGTGACCGTATCGCCTACGTTAAAAGTAATGCGCAGGCGATTACCGCAGGCATGCAATCCGAGTTTGTATTGGGCAAAGCCAATCAGGTCGGCTCTGAAACGCGGGTTTCCATTCATCAGGTGGATGATATTCATTACGCTAAAGGGATGGCTGCTCAGATCGCTCAGACCGGTGGTGGTGCCTATGAGCAGTCTTTCTCAGTGACTGCGGGCACGTCGGATGCCAATATATTTGGTGACTTGTCCTCGTATCTGAACGATGCCATCTTCACTAAGGTGTCATCGTTATCCAGTAGTTTTACAGAAGTGAAATCGGTTATTACCGATACAACTGGCGCTATTCATCTTAATAAAGATGGCAAGCTTGGTGTGGAAACTGCCGCCGATTTAGGATCTGACCTAGCCTCTGTTGTCGATGAAATCACCAAAACAGCATTACCCAAACTAATATCCACCTACCAGGACATGAATCCGTACGCGGTCTTGACAATCAACGAGGAGTCAGCCGCTTTTTTAGGTACCCGGGGCGGTAACGGGAAAAATGGCTCGACCGGCCTTTTGATGTCGCCAACCGGGTTTACGTTGTCCGCGGATCCTTCGAATAGAGCGTTTACCAAAACGAGTGATTACGTCTCTGGCTATAGCGGTGATGCGACCGTGTCAATGCAGGCCACGACCAGCAATGCCACGCTCGATGTGGCTGCGGCCGTGATCAACATCAAGGCGTCAAAATCCGGTAGTCAAGAATCGACTAGCGCTCACACGGCTAGCCAGTATTCTGTCAAAACAACAAATGGATCTGAATCATCGTCCATGGTGATGAGCGCATCAGAGGTAGAGCTTGAAACGACAGGCGGCATTGGTTCAAGCTCGGTGTCCGTTCAAAGCAGCCAGGTTAAAGGGAAAGTAGGGTCGAGCACGAGTTTTACTTTGTCGACATCGAGTGGCACGTTAGAGTACGTGAGTGCTGCCTCCAAGGTGGTGGTTTCCTCCTCTAGTGCCAAGCTAAGCTATGGTTCCAGTAGCGTTTCTGTCGATGTTGCTGGCGTGTCTATCAATGGCAGTAGTCTCAAAGTGCTGCCATGAAAATTTTTACGGCATTGGGCAATGAGATTACCTACAGGGCTTTCTCCCTAGCGCCAGATAAGTATTCCCTCTCTATTGCCTTGTTGGTTCGATTTGAACTGCACCCGGAAGGTGATTCGAATTCAGCGCTTAAAGCGTCTGTGTGGGACACCATCACGCCAGCAGTAAAGGGCTACTCGGTTTTCGATGAGGGGTGGCCCAAACTGCAAGGCGAATATTTGGTATTTGGTGCCGGTTATTTGCGTCCAGGTCAGACTCAACAGCCTATCTCTGTTTCGGTGAGCGTTGGTAACCAGTCAAAGCATCTGGCAGTGTTCGGTGATCGATACTTTATGCCAGGTGGCGTCATCACGGCTCCCGCCTCTTTTGATCGAATGCCTATCGCGCCACAAATGGCCTATGGCGGTGGATCATACGCACCAAATCCATACGGCAAAGCCGCTACAGCCGCAAAAAATGAAGCGGGGCAAGAGATCCATCCACTGCCAAACGTTGAGTCACCCACCGCCTTGATGACTTCTTCAGGAGGTAAGTCCACTCCGGCGGGGTTTTGGCCTTATTACCCAGACATGCCTCAACGCTCGCAGTACTTGGGCTCCTTTGACGCTAAGTGGGTTAAGACCCGTTGGCCTCATTTGCCAACAGGCACTGACTTTACTTTTTTTCAAGTGGCGCCTGAAGATCAGCGTTTGGCTAAATCTTATTGGCAGGGAAATGAGTCTGTGGTGGTACAAAACATGCACCCAAACCATGCCGTCCTGACGGGTACGTTACCGGGGTCTCGAGCGCGAATATTTGGTGCCGTGGTTGATGCCCAGGGTAAGCATCATTATGGAGAAGCAAAGGCGCGCCTTGAAACGGTCTTTTTGATGCCCGATCAGCTTGCTGGCATTGCACTTTTCCGCGCTGTTATCGAGGTTGATGACCCAGAGGGTCGAGACGTGGTGGCGCTTTTTGCCGAGCTTGAACCCTTAGACAAACCGCCAGGATCCGAGCAGGATTACTTAGCCGATTTCAAGCAAAAGCTAACCAACGGATTGCCCGACGGACCACCAAAACAGCCGGCAAGCGTTCCGAGCCCGGATGATGAAAAGGTCAAGCTTGACGCGCTTTTAAGTGAACTTGCGATCCAACGGCAACGTTTTCTCTTGCACATGTCAGCATCTGGCATGACACAGGCTCAAATATTGACCGCCGTCAAAGGTAACCCACAGACGCGCGACCTGGCTTTGCTAATCGAGCAGACGCCTGGTGGAATAAGTGGTTTTTTTGATCGCATTGAAGCGTTCGCGATGACTGCAAGTGTCACAGACGTTAATGATGATAAAAACGGTCAACCAGCGCCGTCTGCCCTCGCCAACGCCGCCTCAGCGCGATTGGCGCGCAGCGAAGTCCTTCAGCGGCAACAAGCCGGTTTGAACTGTCGTGATCTAACGCTACAGCACGCCAACCTCTCCGGTTTGGACCTATGCGGTATGGATTTTTCAGGGACAGTTTTGATCGGAGCGCATTTCGTTGGTACCCTTTTGCGCGGCGCTAAGTTTGATCGAGCCGCCTTAACTGAGGCTAATTTTTCAGCTGCAGATCTATCTGGCACCAGCTTTGTTAAGGCGAGTTTGAGTGCCGCCCAATTCCATGGCGCTAATTTGTCAGACAGCAGTATGTTGCAGGCAGATTGTTCATTGTCGTCTTTTGGCGATGCTGGCTTGGAACGAATGGATCTTTCCGGTGCAAATTTTGCCGGTGCTGAACTTCGTCATGCCGACCTTCGTGGCGCCTGTGCAAACAAGGTCGACTTTACGGGTGCCCATTTGGCGCAAGCCAACTTGTCTGGCGCCAAGCTGGTTGCGGCCAACTTCTCTGGCGCAGACCTTACGGGTATTGATCTGTCTCATGCCAGTTGCATGGGTGCTTTTTTTGCGAGCGCCAAGTTACACAAAGCCAGTTTTGTGGAGACTGATTTGTCAGATAGCAGCGCTGACAAAGGCACCCAGGCAACCGCGGCAAACTTCAGTGGCGCCTGCATGGCTAAGGCTTATTGGATTGGTGCCAATTTATCCGGTTCGAACTTTGACAACATGACAGCTCAAGGCGCTAATTTTTCAGAGGCACAAATGTCGATGGTCACCATGCGCGGCGTCACCGCCAAACAATCGAGCTTTGATCGAGCAGCGGTGTCTGATGCTGATCTTTCAAAAAGCAACTGGATGGAATCTTCATTTGCCCAGACTAAGTTGACCAACACTAGCTTGCAATCATGCAACTTGTATGGCGCTAACTTTTTAGACACGGTTTTTTCTAATGTTCACATGGAAGGATCGTATATCGCACGCACTATATTGGCCGTGCGTATAGGGGCAAACGATGTTTAAGTGTCATACAAGGGGCGCCCATGGCTGAGTGGCAAGCAGCAGTTGTTGCTGGCGTACTCGAAGGGTCTGATCTGCGCGGACAAAGTCTTGTTGGCCAATCGTTTGCGGGTTTACGCTTGCACAAGGTGCTCTTTGATCTAGCCGATCTTAGCGGGTGCGACTTTGCGGGTAGTGATATTGATCAATGTGAATTTTCTGGTGCGACATTGAGCAACTCTGAATGGCGGGGTGCTAATCTTCAGCGCGCAACGTTTGTGGGAGCCAAGCTCGATCATGCCCAGTTTGTCGACGCTCAAGCAAAGGACGTTGATTTTTCTAAAGTGACCGCACGCGAATCAAACTGGCAATTGGCCTTGTTAGATAACTGTCAGTTTGATGGTGCTCTACTGCGGTCGGCATCGTTTGAGCGAACCAGCACGATTAAAGGGTCATTTAAAGCGACTGACTTTAGCGGGGCTAACTTAGCCAGAGCGACTTTTCAGGGTGGCGATCTCAGCACAGCTGTGTTTCGAGACACAGTGCTGACTCAGTGCTACCTCACGGGCGTCGTGCTTAAAGCGCAAAGTTTTATAGGCTGCGACCTGACCTTGGCATTATTTTCAGAGGCCGACCTCACAGCGGCGACGTTTGCCGATTTGACGTTGTCGCAAGTCAGTTTTTCACAGGCAAACTTGGGGCAGGCCAATTTTTCTGGCGCCACCCTGTCGGCGGTCGTGTTTGCGACGGCGGACTTATCGGGTGCCAACTTTGAGCGCGCTCAGCTTGATCAGATTGATTGTTCGGGTGCGAATCTGAGGAACGTGAATGCTTCAGATAGCCTTTGGAGACATGCTGTTTTCAAGGGGGCAGACATCACGCAAGCTATCTTTTCAAATGGTCGATTTAGTTTTTGTGACTTTTCAATGGCTAAGTTAGACGCAAGCGTTTTTTCATTAACGACCTTTAACGGCTGCTCACTATATGGCATCTCAGAGCAGAGGACTTTGTGGGAAGGTGTGGTCCTGTTAAATACTCCCAAAACCGATGCGCTTAGGACCAAAGCTGATTTGTGGCAACTCCCTAATTGATCCGCTGATGCCGACGGACAAACCAGAAATAGGATCTTCATATGACTGCAAAACGTGATTCGACCAACACAGTAGCAAGCCTGGAACCAGCGATTAAGCTGCGTACGGCAACCATCACGGGGCGCGTGGATCACTGGTTTTTTGTGCAAGAGGCGGTATTGCCTCGTTTAAAACGCGCCGCTAGTTGTCTGATTGAACCCCAACTCGGTGATGTGGTCCTTATCTGTGACCTCGGCGATGACCAAATGGGCTACATCACCGCTGTATTGCATAGTGCCGAGGAGGGTCGAGCCATCATGGCATTACCCGGTGGCGCCAAATTAACGTCATCAGCTAATGGCCTGGATATTGAGGCGAGTCAGATTGGAATCAAGGGTGATCAATCGATTTGTTTCTCGACAGCTCAATTTGAAATGAATGCTGCCGTGGCGACTGTACGCGTTTCTCATTGGAAAAGTTGGTCAGAAACCATCGAGTCCCACGTCGTTCGAGCGACGTTGTTTGCCACGTCGTTAACAAGTCATATTGGCACGGCAGTCTCACGCCTCAAGAGCAGCTGGCGCAAAGTTGACGGTTTGGACGAAATGCATGCTGGTCGAAGCCGTATTTTGGTGGATGGGCAGCACAAGGTTGAGGCTCAACATGTCACGGTGAACGCCCAAGGGTATGTTCGCATCGATGGCAAGAAGATCGACTTAGGCTAAGCAAAGGAGGACGCACGTGTTCGCTGCAACCATTCAAATGGGGGATGTCATCTGCTATCTTGACACCTGCAAGACGCCGGCGCCGCCGGCTCCTTCTATTCCCATTCCCTATGTCAATTTTGCCATGACCACCCTGGCTATGCCGCCAGTAACACAGGTACTGATTATGGGGTCACCGTCTTTGAACCTTGGATCAAAAGTCTCTATAAGTATCGGAGATGAGCCGGGTGTCGAGGGCGGCATTATCTCAGCGTCTATTATTGGCGAATGCGAGTTCACTAGTGGCAGTATGATTGTCACTCTCAAAGGCAAGCCAGCAATAAGGATGCTTGATCCTGCAAAATCAAACAAGGGCAACTGTTTTGGAATGTTGACGACGCCTAGCCAGCAAATGGTTACTTTTGGTTAGCATTGCTCTCTATTGCTATCTCATCTAGCGGGCGACCATCACTTGCTAAGGAGACTTGTTTGCCGGGGTAATATTTCAACCTTGCCGATTGGGTTTTGCCCTGGTGGGTGTACTTGACAAGATAACCAGACGCGGTACGGGTGGTTTTGGTTTGTTGCGTGCAGGAAGTCTGTAAGAAAAAGACTTGTTCAGACAGGTATTCCCCAGGCGTTGGCGCCTCGGGTATCTTTGCGGGAGGGGGGAAGATCATCTTCCAAATCAAACCACCTATGGCGCCACCCGCTAAGCTGAAGCCAACCGTGAGTGCAAGTGACGTTGGCCAAATGGCGTAAGCCAGCTGACCGAGTCCGTAGCCGCCGGCCGTTGCTCCCGGGCCGGCAAGCGCGCCGACGGCGGCACCACCTGTGGCGGTTGGCCAAATCCATTTTTGGCTGTCTGCACCATAGTTGCCCGTTAAAGAGTAGGCAATTGGCCCTCCTAGTGCTGCGCCAAGGATAGGTTGCCAATACTTGGTGAGCCAAGGCGTGTTTTGTTGCTCGCGAATGGCTTTATCGCGCGCGCTGACGATGGTTTGCCAGCAAATTTGGGGTCTGGTTTTTTGACTAAAAATTTCTTGAGTAACAGAAATAACTTGCCCGATAGGCGCCTGCGTTTGCGCTTGTAAAGGCATTGCACAGGCCAACAACGCAGTAACTGGTACTAAGCGTAGGCGCCAAAAAAAGATGGGTAATTGTTTTTTCTGGGTCATTAAGATAACTATTCAGAAGGTTTTCGTTGAATGATCTAACATTGTCCTTTGTTGCTGTAGCATACGTAAATGTTTTTTGCTAGCCGTTTAGTTTTTTTGTGCACCGCATTGCTGCTTTTGGGCGGCTGCTCCGCTTTAGGCGGGAAATCAGAAACAGAAAAAACGGATGAAGCCAAAGCGAAGGTCAGTTGGCCCTATGCTAAGGAAGCGATTTGGCTTGAGTTGGCTGCTGATACTGATTTAAATTTTTACGCTAACCGGTCCCATTCTTTAGTGCTTGGCGTATGGCAGGTTGATGACGAAAAAGTTTTTGTTAAGTTGTTAAACGATCCTGTTGCGCTTAGCAAAGGATTAACAACAGGCACGCTCCCCGAAAAAGTCTTGCAACTCGATCGCTTTGTCATTCAGCCTGACACAAATTCATTATTGAAGATTGATCGAGTCCAAGATGCGAAGTATGTTGGTTTTTTGGCGGGTTATTATGTCTACGATTCTTCCCGATCAGCTAAGTATTATCGAATTCCTTTGAATATTCAATCGAGTGGTTTAATTTCTAAAACTTACACTGCTGAACCGGCTCAATTGACGCTACGTTTGCGCTTGGGCAGTCAACGGATTGTCAATGCACAAAGTTTGACCTACGACGCCGAGAAAAAAATTGTTACCGAAACGGTACCGCTTAGCAATGAGCGTTTAGAAATAGAGTTATCCCCCGAAGCATTGAAACAAGTGGCGCAAGAATCAAGCGCGGTCATCAAGCTAGGGCAGTGAGGACCTTCAGGTAATGGATACTAAACAGAGCATTTATTGGCACCAAGGGTTATTTTTGCAGCCCCAACATTTCCAGGAGCTATAACTGAATCTGGTGTTTGGAGGTTTTACAAGTAGGCGGCATATCCGTTGTATGGTTAGTTAGTAGTCACCAAACCATTAACTAGCCATAG
>Ga0208413_1000248_pt1 | contig 46459 bp, 40 predicted proteins | sample AntAceMetag02UKD_FD_184761 | JGI IMG/M metagenome (GOLD analysis project Ga0208413, IMG submission 184761) | Saline lake microbial communities from Ace Lake, Antarctica - Antarctic Ace Lake Metagenome 02UKD (SPAdes) (version 2) | ecosystem: Environmental > Aquatic > Non-marine Saline and...
TAAGCCTCAATCTTGGCCAAAGCAGCATCTATGACCAGCGTGGCCAGCGCCTGCACCTCTGACACACTATTTGCTTCACCGGTACCCGCCGCCAGCACTTGCGCGTTGACCGCAGCCAGGTTGCCTGCCGTCACACCAGTCACGCCCGCAGCCGCATAATCCGCAACCGTCAGCGCCGCAGGGGATGTGCCATTGCCGTTGTTGTAGGCCTCAATCGTGACCAAAGCCGCATCCGCAGCCACCTCAGCAGCTTCTTGAATTGGCCTGTTGTACATTTCACGGGTCCGAATATTATTAGTAAGGCCATCCCCCACGCTCCCATTAAAAATGGTCACAGTGGTTAAACCACCGGTCGCCGTGTACTCTAAAACATCAGTTGTAGCCTTCGTTGGAAGAGCATGTGAATCTCTTGTAGCGAGTACGTTACCGGCACTGTCACTAATGGTTACTGAAACATACTGGCCCGTGTTCGCATCAGCTCCAACATAATCCGAAAACCACGTGAACTCATATTTCTGACCTGCTGTCGTAGCAATGTCCTGAGTAGCACTGGCACCCGACGCAGTATTGCTGTCGTTAAATGTTAAACCTTTGTTTACAGCGTCATAAACAACTTTACCTGTACCATTGTTCAGTGCCCACGAACCCAGTTCCCCATCCTGAACCAAGGTGCTTGGAATCAGTCGATTGTCTAGATTATTTAAGAGCAAATCGGAACCAACAGTGTCTGCAACGTAGGTGTTAACCAACTCAATCGTCGTAAATTCAGTTGTTGCGGTGTATTTAAAAAACGGATCAACGGTGTCACCATACACAGTGCTGACAGTTTGCTGTGATAAAACCCCACCGGTTGAAGATTTAATGATGACGTCTACTCGATGCTCCGGCTCTGGCACCCCAGAGCTATTTAAAGAGAACGAAAACTCGTATTCTTGTCCAACGGTGGTTTTTACAACCTGAGAAGCTGTATCGCCTGCTGCCTCATTATTCGAATTGAAAGTTAACGATCTACCGGCGTTACTCACAACAGGGTCTGTTGTGGTCGTAGGGCTATCAGTAGTCCAAAAATCTACGATTTTTTCACTACCGACAAGACCTTGGATCTCGCCCACACTATTTGCTTCACCCGGGCCAGCAGCCAGCACTTGCGCGTTGACCGCATCCAGGTTGTCTGCCGTCACACCAGTGATACCAGTGATACCAGCATCAACATAATCTTGAACCGTCAGCGCCGCAGGGGATGTGCCATCACCGTTGTTGTAGGCCTCAATCTTGGCCAAAGCCGTAACAGTGTTGGCCAAAGCCTGCACCTCGTCCACCGTATCCGCATCCACGCCGGTCACGGCCTCAACCGCCGCGTTCGTCGCGTTCAGGTTGGCCGCATCCACACCCGTCACACCAGCATCAATGTAGTCCTGCACTGATGGGACGTTTGCTGGGTCGCCGTTGTCGCCGTTTTCCGCATAGGCGGTGATTTTGTCCAACGCATCATCTGCCGTTTGATTGGCCACATTCGCAAGATTCTGCACCTCGTCCACCGTATCCGCTTCCACGCCGGTCACGGCCTCAACCGCCGCGTTGGTCGCGTTCAGGTTGGCCGCATCCACACCCGTCACACCAGCATCAATGTAGTCCTGCACTGTTGGTTCTGTGTTGGCCGTGCTGTCGTGCGCATAGGCCGAAATCTTCGCAAGCGCCACGTCCTCCGCAATCTCAACATCCACAAGGGCTTGGACTTCAGCCGTGGTGTCCGCACCTTCACCGCTCAGTGCGTCAACCGCCGCATTCACATCCGCAAGGTTCGCAGCGTCCACACCGGTCACACCCGCATCAGCATAATCCTGCACTGTTGGTGCTGTGTTGGCCGCGCTGTCGTACGCATAGGCCGCGATCTTAGCAAGCGCCACGTCCTCCGCAATCTCAACATCCACAAGGGCTTGTACTTCAACCGTGGTGTTGACATTGACACCGCTCACCGCATCAATCGCCGCATTCACATCCGCAAGGTTCGCAGCGTCCACACCGGTCACACCCGCATCAGCATAATCCTGCACTGTTGGTGCTGGGTTGGCCGTGCTGTCGTCCGCATAGGCCGCGATCTTCGCACGCGCCACAACCGGGAGAACCACCCCCTGAACTTCAGCCGTGGTGTCCACATTGACACCAATCACCGCATCAATCACCGCATTCACATCCGCAAGGTTCGCCGCGTCCACACCGCTCACACCCGCATCAGCATAATCCTGCACTGTTGGTGCTGGGTTGACAGTGCTGTCGTCCGCAAAGGCGGCGATCTTCGCCAGCGCGACTGCCGTTGTATTGACCGCACCACTACCACCCCCGCCTGCGCCCAACGCGAGGCCGACACCTCCCATGACCAGGTTTCCAGCGGACAGCAAGCCAGAAGCAATTTCCGACTCAGCAATAATGTCCCCATTGACTATCAGTCGGCTTGTCAGTTCGGATTCGCCGCCAACATAGTAGAAATCTTTTATTAATATTTCTGTACCATCGCGGTGCCTCACCACCAGATCGTCTCCCCGCTGCTCAAGCGCCTCAATATCTTCACGCTCTATGTCTAGCCGAATATCCGAAGGGCCAGTCAGCGAGATCGTATTGCCGTCAGGCAGATCTGATGTCGTATTCGTTGCTCGACCAGTTACATAAATAATATAGGACATGGCAAGTTTCTCGTCAGGTTATGGCGCGACATGTGGCAGGTTGATGCTGCAAACAGCGCAAAATTATTAAAATAGGAACTCAGTCCAATCAGCAGCACATAGTGAACAGCGGACCTGTCCCTGGAAGTCCCGCCAGATCGCCAATGCCACCACCGATAAGTGCACGGCGCATGAAGCTACTCCGTGGTTTTGATCTTGTAGTGGTCATCAAATCAGATGCGGCTTGCACGCTCATGGGGATACCTTTTTTACTTAATACATTTTGAGAGCTTGGGTAATACTATATATAAAAATACTACTAATAAATTAATATTTAAATATTTTTTACATAAAGTACTAATAATATCGAATATCGGTGTTGTTGCATGCGGCATGAAGATGTCGAAACGCGCCCTAACAGAGGCGGGCTTCAAGCGGAGCGTTGTAAGTTGAGACGGCCAAGTTCAGTCAGCCTGCCAGGCATAGGCATAGGCATAGGCACGCCAATCTTGGTGTCTGTTTTTTTAATTTTCGACCTTGCGCGCCTTGGGCTTGGGCCCGATGATGCCCTTACAACGGCCGATCTGAGTTGCAATGCGCCAGCGCTGGTTGCAGGCGGATGACGTCTGCCAAGCCATACGCACATGGGCCACTTTGTCGGCACTATGGCGCTCCCGAATGCCCGGGTTGCGTGCGGCATGCACAGCATCCTCAATAAGACAGGGCGTAACCGGCATCTGATCAGTGGGGGACCGTGCAACAACGCCCAACTGATGTCTTTTAAGTTGTTGAACCTCGCTATAGGTAGCCGATAATAAAGTTATGAAATTTGCAACTTGGAACGTCAACTCACTCAATATTCGCCTGCAACAGGTGCTTGATTGGTTAGAAGCAAACCCAGTTGATGTGCTGGCGCTGCAAGAGCTGAAACTGGCACAGGACAAGTTTCCAGTGGATGCACTGAATGAGGCTGGTTGGCAAGCGAGTTGGCTGGGGCAAAAAACCTACAACGGTGTGGCGCTCATCAGCAAACAAATACCCACCAATGTGGTGCAGAACAACCCGCACTTTACCGATGAGCAGTCGCGTCTTATTGCGGGCACTTTTAGAAGCGAGTCTGACAAGAAAGTGCGCGTCATTGGTGGCTATTTTCCCAACGGACAGGCACCTGACAGCGACAAGTTTGTCTACAAAATGGCATGGCTAGATGGCTTGCGCAAATGGTTGAGCTTGGAGCTGGCAGTGCACGAGCGCCTGGTGGTCATGGGTGATTACAACATCACGTTTGATGCGGTCGATGTGTGGGACCCCGCCACACTAGAAGGCACCATTCACTGCACAGACCAAGAGCGCACGCAGTTGCAAGCGCTGATAGATTTAGGGCTGCACGATGGCTTGCGTTTGTGCGCCCAACCAGACAAAAGCTTCAGTTGGTGGGACTACCGAGACTTTGGTTTCAAGCGCAACCGTGGCATGCGCATTGACCATATCTTGGTAACCAAGGCAGTTAAAGACGCCACAACGGCAGCCTTTATTGACAAAACGCCTCGCGCCAACGAACGTCCCAGCGACCACGCACCTGTGGTACTCGAAGCAGCGCTATAACTGCACACTGCGCGCCATATCGCGCAGCCAATGACCTACTTCGTGACTCAGCACGCAGGCGTCGCGCACCAGTTGGTCAAAGTGGCGCGTGAGCGCTTCTACATGCTCGCGGGTGTTGAACACAAAATAGGCGCTGCCTATGTAAATAACCGCCCTGCGCTGACCAAACACCACAATGGGCGCGCTGTAGTGTGTGGCTGAATCAAACAAATGCAGGCGGGTGCTCGGGTATAGCTCTTCGCACAAGTCGGCCATTTGCACCAACTGGTCTTGTACCTGCCCCACGCTCAACGCAGCCCACAAGCCGGAGCGATTGGTCAAGCCTTGCAAGGTTTGCATGGGCATGGCAATTTCGTAGTCCATACCCACTGTGCGGTTCAGCCGCAAACGTTCTTCTTGATGCGCGCTGGCTTGCTGCGGCGTTTTACCGGCATAGGAACTGAACTCCAACTCCAACACGGCCTGCGTTTTCATAAATTCAGGCAACGACGTGGGCGCACCACGAATTTTGGCCCCAGCCGACTCACGCAACCAGCGCTCTATGTGCTCATCTGCGTGCCCTGGTGATGTCTGCGCCACCTCTAGCGACTCTTTCAAAATCTCACCCGTTGAGCGCTCGGAATTGGTCAAACCCAGCAACCAGTCCGTACTCACGCCTAAGGCTTGTGCCACATCGGCCACCACATGGCCTGATGGCAGTCGCACCAAGTGCTCATTGAGTAAGGCAGATATGGTGGAACGGTCAACCTTGGCCAGCTCACCCAAGCTGGTGCGGTTGAGTTGGCGTGTCAACATGGCGCCGCCCAAGCGCTCGCGAAATAGACTGCAGCGTTCAGTTTTGGTTAGCATGTGCGTATTGTTGCACAACGTGATAGTTGTCTACAAATTCTGATTATTACTACGCGGCGCACGTTGAATCACGTCCTGAGCTTCAAGAGAATGATGGTGTTAGGTAAGTTTACTAACTTTGTGAAACACATCAGGAACGAACACCATGGAACTCAAAAAACGCACGTGGACCAAGGCTTTCACTTGGCAACTCATTGGCTTTGTCGTTATGACAACCATCAACTACTGGTACATGGGCAGCTTTCAAAGCGGCGTGGGTTTGTCGGCCATGCTCACTGGCGTGGGCTTGGTCACTTACTACATGCACGAACGGGCATGGTCGAAGCTGAAGTGGGGCCTGCGCAGCAACGCCCAACAACTTTAGTTCACAATATGCACCATCGATTGACACATCACATCACCGCATGAACCACCAACCACCAGCCAACGCAGTTAACGCGTCTTTGAAAGTCGAACCTGCGTACCCGCGCTTGCGCAGGAGTTTAAATATAGGACTGCTGGCATCCTTGTTGGTCATTGGCGCTTGCTCATCCACGACAGGTGGCGGGCTGGTGGGTGCCGACAGACGCCAGCTGATGCTGATTTCCGAGCCTGAAGTCAACGCAATGGCGCAACAAGCCTACAGCGACGTTCTCAGCGACGCACGCAAACAAGGCACGCTCAATGCCAACAAAGCGCAGCGGCAACGCGTGCAAGCCATCACCAACAAGCTCATTCCACAAACCTCTATTTTTCGGGCGGATGCAGGCACTTGGAAGTGGGAGGTGAATGTCATTGAGTCCAAAGAACTCAACGCATGGTGCATGCACGGCGGGAAAATTGCGGTTTACAGCGGCATCATCAACCAGCTCAAGCTCACAGATGACGAATTGGCCGCTATCTTGGGCCACGAGATGGCGCACGCGCTGCGCGAACACTCCCGCGAGCAAATTTCGCAGTCTATAGCCACAGACTTCACACTCAACATTGGCGCCGCTTTGCTGGGCCTGGGAGCAGGTACGGCCAACCTGGCCGGCGTGGGTGCAGACCTGATGTTGAGATTACCTAACAGCCGGGCACACGAAACCGAAGCCGACCGCATTGGCGTGGAACTTGCCGCGCGCGCCGGCTTTGACCCACGCGCCGCCCTGAGTTTGTGGCGAAAAATGGGGGCAGCCACAGGCGCCAGCGGAGGTGCAGCATGGTTGTCCACCCACCCGTCTAACAAACAACGCACCCAAGACTTGGGCGTTTACAGCGAACGCGTTATGGGCTTGTACCAGCAAGCCAAGCGATAGCAACAACGCCGACACACATTCGCCATACCCAGCGGCACTTTTTTGGCCCAAGCCTGGGCTCGCCACCACAGGCCTCGCACCAGTAGGCCCTGGGGTCAGCGCACAGGGCTTCCAACTGAACCCATTACCAGCTGACGGTGACCTGCGCGGCGTAAGCCAACAGGCGTAGTATGTTGGTTAATGACCGACACCTCTACCCGTGGTGATGGCGATGCAGACGGCGAGGGCCGCAACCTCAACGACCACCCAGACAACACCATACCCAACAGCGCAAGTGAGGCTGCACGCCAACATGCATATGGCCAGCAGCCCTTTGTAGGTGAGCAATACGCATGGTCTCATTGGCGGCTACCGCGCTGGTCGTTTCGACCGCGTTTGTTGCAACACCTGCCCACTTACACGCGCTCACATGCACTGAAAGACATTGGCGCAGGCATCACCGTTGGCGTGGTGGCGCTCCCGCTGGCCATGGCATTTGCCATTGCCAGCGGCTTAAGCCCAGAAGCGGGCTTATGGACGGCCATTATTGGCGGCTTGTTGGTTGCAGCCTTGGGCGGCTCGTCGGTTCAAGTGGGTGGGCCAGCTGGCGCGTTCATTGTGATTGTGTACGGCATTGTGGAGCAACACGGCTTGGGCGCGTTGCTGGTGAGCACGTCGTGCGCCGGTGTGCTGCTGTTTGTGATGGGGTGGTTGCGCTTGGGCAGCTTGGTGCGCTATGTGCCAATCAGCGTGGTGATTGGCTTTACCAACGGCATTGCGGTGCTCATTGCCGTGTCGCAGCTGCGCGACTGGCTTGGGCTAGACATTGACAACATGCCCGGCGACTTCTTTGCTCAAATGCTGGTGCTCGCTAACAGCTGGCACAGCTTCAACCCATATGCATTTGGCTTGGCCACGCTGTGCACAACAGGCTTGTTGCTGTGGCCAACATGGTGGGCCACTTGGGGCACAAGGCTGACACAGTTGCAACGCGTCAAACACATACCTGGTGCAACGCGCGGCTTGTACATCAGCTCTCGCCTGCCTGGTCCCATCGTGGCGTTGGTCAGCCTGACTGTGTTGGCTTATGTCTTTAAGCTGCCAGTTGAAACCATTGGTCAGCGCTTTGGCAGCATATCGGCGCAACTGCCAACGTTTGAGCTGCCAGCGTTTTCTTGGAGCAGCGTCAAGCAGTTGGTGCTCCCCACAATCACCATCGCGTTGTTGGGCGCAGTGGAGTCTTTGCTCTGCGCGCGCGTGGCAGACCAACTGATAGAGTTGCCCAAACACGACCCCAATCAAGAACTCATGGCGCAGGGTATGGCCAACTTCACCGTGCCATTTTTTGGTGGTATGCCTGTCACTGGCACGATTGCCAGAACCGTTACCAACATACGAGCAGGCGCGGTCTCACCGGTCTCAGGCATTGTTCATTCGCTGACGCTGTGCGCCATTGTGTTGGTCGCGGCGCCGCTGGCGCAGCACATACCGCTGGCAGTGCTGGCCGGTATTTTGTTGTACGTGGCGTGGAACATGGGTGAGTGGCGTGAGTTTGCGCGGCTCAAGCACTACAGTGCACATTACAGACTGATGCTTCTGTCCACGTTCTTTGTGACCATTGTGTTTGACCTCACGCTGGCGGTGCAGCTTGGTTTGGTCTTGGCGTTTGTGCTGTTTATCAAGCGGCAAAGCGACATCTTTCAAGTGCGTATAACGCCCGCTTCTGACAAGCGACTTGATGTGCATGTGTACGGAAGTTTGTTTTTTGGCGCAGTGGGCAAGCTAGACGCGTTGGGCGACTGGGCTAGGCAGTGCCCGCCTGGCAGCGAGGTACACATCAACACGCAACGCATGATTGCGCTAGACACCACAGGTCTAGACAACCTCAAAGACATTGCCAACACACTGCATAAAAATTCGGCGACATTGCACCTGCATTTGCTGCAAGCACAGCCCTTGTCGCTGCTGCAACGCAGTGGCTTTTTAAAGCTGTTGGCGAGCTTCGACGCAGAACCTTAACGCATCAATGCGTAGGCCGATGTGTGCGTTATTGGTTGCGCATATGGTCTGCCGTTTGAAAAAAAGACTGTTCCAAGCGCTTGCGAAGCACTTGCGGCACATCGGTATCCACCATGGCCTGCGTCATACAAGCCACCCATTGGTCGCGCTCTTGTATGCCAATAGAAAATGGCAAATGGCGCGCACGCAACATGGGGTGGCCAAACTTTTCAGCGTAGTAATTGGGCCCACCCAACCAGCCACACAAAAAGTAAAACAAACGCTCGCGCGCGTTGTCTAGGCTGTCGCCGTGTGATGAGCGCAAGGCCGTGTAGCCAGGCTCCAGATCCATGAGGTCATAAAACCGATTGACCATGTCTTTCACCTTGGTCTCACCGCCCATCCACTCAAACGGCGTGACGGGTTGACCTTGGACATTCTTAGGGGGCTGCTCTTGTATATTCATAGTGTTTTATTGTGCTTGGGCTTGACAGCAGGCGACGATCAAGCATTCAGACTTAACAAGGTGGGTTACTCCAAGCGCTGACGCAAGGTTTGCCACGCCGGGGTGTTGAGCACTTCACGCAACCCCCACCAACCTGCCAACAATGCCAAACCAGCACCGCACAGGGCGCCCACCACAGGCACCCACAACGGTGGGTACCAATTGAACTCAAACACCTGCTTGGCCAATACCCAGCCCAACACCATGGCAGCGCTACTGGCCATGGCACCCGCCAACAAGCCCACACCGGCCAACTCGGCACGCTGCACTTGGCGCAGCAATGCAGAGCGTGCACCCACAGCCCTAAGGATGGCGTACTCGCGGGCACGCTCTGCACGGGTGTGGGTGATGGCCGCAAACAACACCACCAAGCCTGCCACAACGCTGAAGCCAAACAAAAACTCAATGGCGCGAATAACTTGGTCCAAAATGCGCTGCACCTGTGCCAATGTGGTGGCCGTATTGATGTTGGTCACGTTGGGAAAGTTGCGCACCAATTGGTTGTCAAACGAGCGCACTATGCCATCAGGCCCGACCGCGCTGGTCTCAGGCGCTCTGAATGCGCTGATGTAGGTGATGGGCATATCGGGCATCTCAGCTACAGGGAACAGGGCGAAGAAATTCACCCGCATACTGGCCCAGTCCACGCGGCGCAAGTCGCTAATGCGGGCACTCACCACGTCACCAGCCACATCAAAACCCATGGTGTCACCCACCTTCAGGCCTAGGTCATTGGCCAAGCCTTCTTCCACACTGATGGTGCCGGCCTCGCCGGCTGTCCAGTCACCGTCAACAATGACGTTTTTCAAAGGCAACTCGGCGCTGTGCGACAAATTGAACTCGCGCTGCACCAAACGCTGCGCGCGTGGGTCTTCGTAAGCATCGCTGCGCACGGCCTCACCATTGATGTTCACCAAACGCCCCCTAAACATGGGGTACCAGTCGTAATCCGTCACACCAGCTTGGCGCAATTGATCTTGAAAAGCTTGCGCTTGGTCAGGCTGAATGTTGATAACAAACCGCGTGGGCGCATCAGCTGGCGTGGCATCGCGCCAGCTGGCTATCAGGTCTGTACGCAACAAGACCAACAGTGCCAGCGCCAACAAGCCCACGGCCAACGAGCTGACCTGCACCACGGCCAAACCAGGGCGTGCCACCAACTGGCGCGTCGCCAAAATAAGCCACCTTGGGGCGGTGTCTTCACGCACGCTGAAGCGCAGCGCTCTGAGCGCCAGCCAACTCACACCAGCAAACAACACAATAGAAATGGCAAAGCCACCCACCGCAGCGGCGCCCATCACAAGGTCACGGCTCACCACCAGCAGCAAGGCACAAAAGCCCAACAAACCTGCAGCCCACACCCACACCGAGGCAGGGCGCAAATCGCCAGTCTCGCGGCGCATCACACGCAGAGGCGGCACTTTTGAAAGCTGCAATATGGGCGCCACACCAAAGGCTGTCATCAAACTCAAACCCACGCCAAGGCCGGTCACCACTGGCCACAACGAGGCGGCGGGCAGCTCGGTTTTAACCAGCTCAGCCAGCAACCAAACAAACACCCAGTGCACGCCCCAACCCAAGACCACACCAAGCAACGCGGCCAACAGCCCCACGGCGTAAAACTCCACCATAAAACTGCGTGCGATGGTGCGCTGCGACAAACCCAACACGCGCAACATGGCGCAGGTGTCCAGCTGGCTGGCCGCAAAGCCGCGCGCCCCAATGGCCACAGCCACGGCACACAGCAAGGCCGTCAGCATGGCCACCAAGTTCAAAAACTTTTCTGCCCGAGCCAAGGTTTGGGTGGTCTCTGGACGGCCCTCTTCCAAACTGTCTAGCCGCAAACCTCTGGCAGCCATATCGGCGGGTGCTTCGCCATCACTAGATTTGTCAATCAAAGCTTGCACGCTGTCGGTAAATTGGCGCACCGCGTCAGCTTCACCTGCTACAGAAAAACTGTAATTCACGCGGCTTGCTGGCTGCACCAAGCCGGTGGCTTCAATGTCTTGCGCATTGATCATCAAGCGCGGCGAAAAACTCATAAAGCCACCGCCCCTGTCTGACTCCAGCGTGATGACTTGCGTCATTTTCAGCTCAGTGGTGCCCAACAAGATGGAGTCGCCGACTGTGATATTTAAAGACTCCAGCAGCGAAGCATCCGCCCACGCTTGACCAACAGGTGGACCGCCTGAAACAGCCCTGTCTGTGCTTAACAACGCTTCAGTTGTGCCGTCGGCCACTCGCAAATTGCCGCGCAGTGGGTAGCGTTGGTCGGTGGTTTTGAGTGACACCAGCCTGGCCTCACCGCCAAAAGCATCCGGCGCACGCGCCATGGTGGGAAACCGAATAGACGTGCTGGTGGCTAGCCCACTGGCCACAGCCAAATCCAATATGGCTTGTGGCGGCTGTTCATCGCTGCGCACCACCGCATCGCCGCCCAACAAGGCACCCGCATCACGCGCCAAGCCACCTTGCAAACGGTCGGCAAAAAAACCCACTGCTGTCAGCGCAGCCACCGCCAAAGCCACCGCCACCACCATCAACCGCCACCGCCCCGCACGCCAGTTGCGCGAGCCGTTGTGCCACGCCATGGTCCATATAGACACAGGTGATGTTGTGGGCGGAGGTTGTGGCGTCGTAACTGTCATAGCTTTAAGCGTATCTCAAATGGCAAGCCCTCAGACTGTCTGTGGGTGCACGTTCGGCGCAACGGTACCTCAATACAGACTGTGGACGCTGGTGTGATGCTGGGTTTCCCTGTTGCGAATCCATCGATTTAGCGGCCTACAATGCGTGCAAACCTCCTTGTTTAATGCTCCACCACGGTGTTTATGAACCCAAGCTTCAAGCTCACGCTGCCAGACACTGTTGAACGTGTGGAATGCGTATTGGCTGACTTCACATCAATTGCCAGAGGTAAAACTGTGGGCGTCGCGGATTTTCTGTCTATGCAGGGCTGCCGCATGTCTAGTGCGGTGCTGGGCGTGACGCTCACCACAGGGGTACCCAGCGATGTGATGGGCCCAATAGTGCCTACCAACTTCACAGACTTGCACATGGTGGCCGACATGAGCACGTGCACGCTGCGCCCAGGCCGCCCGCAAGAGGCCACGGTTATTTGCGACAGCATGGGCGTCCTGCATACGGCAGCCAACGGTGAGCACATTGCGGCAACCGACCTGTCACCCCGCAGCGCTTTAAAACAGGTGCTGACCAGGCTTGATACCATGGGGCTGCAAGCCACGGTAGCGCCAGAGTTGGAGTTTTTTTTACTCAGCCGCAATACAGGCGACAACAGCATCCACAGCGCAACCACCCATCCAGTCGTAGCCGCTAGCCCTTGGCCTGGCGCGCCTGTTGGCGAGGTCTTTACCGAGTGCAACAGCGTGGAGCGCTGCGCTGGGTTTGATGCGTTTTTTGACGATTTGTACGCTGGGTGCAACACGCTTGGCATACCCGCCACAGGCCATGCACACGAGGCGTCGTTTAGCCAGTTTGAACTGAATTTTGCACCCGGCCCCGTGTTGGCACAGGCCGATGCGGTGTTCCGCTGCAAGCGCCTGGTGCGCGAGGTGGCAGCCCAACACGGCTTTATAGGTAGCTTTGCGCCCAAACCCATTGACGACGATCCCGGCTGCGGCATGCATTGGCACATCAGCTTGCAACACACCGATGGCCGAGCTTGGCCACATGTGTTTGCCAATGAGCAAGGTGACAGCGCACCTGAGCTGCAACACTTCATAGCTGGCATGCAACGGCAAACGCACAGTGCCATGGCTATTTTTGCGCCTTACGACATGTCGTATGAGCGCATCAACCACAGCGATGCCAACCCCACGCATGCCACTGTCGGCGAAGAAGACCGAGGTGTGGCCTTGCGCGTGCCACTGAGCAGCGCGGCGGCTAGGCGCGTAGAAAACCGCTTACCTGGTGGCGACAGCAACCCCTACCTCACGCTGGCGGCCATGTTGGGCTCTGGCATAGACGGCCTAGAAGAAGGCCAGCAACACAACCTGCACGTCATACCCAACGACCACACAGAAGCGCTGCGCCTACCCAGCAACTTGCCGCAAGCGCTGGATGCGCTGCGTGCCAGCGCCGACATGCGCCGCCACTTGGGCTCGCACTTGGTAGATGCGTATGTGGGCATCAAGCGCCACGAACATGCGGAGCGCGCCGCTCTGGCCAACCCGCGCCTAGAGTGGGACTTTAGGCACTTGTTGCATTTGGCTTAAAGCAAGCCTGAACAAGGCTTACAAAGTCTTATTTGGTACCAAAAATACGGTCGCCCGCATCGCCCAATCCCGGCAAAATGTAGCCGTGCTCATTCAAGCACCGGTCAATTGCGGGCGTGAACACTGGCACATCGGGGTGCTGGTCGTGAAAGGTTGTGAGGCCCTCTGGGCAACACACCAAACACACAAACACTATAGAGCGTGGTTTGCATTGTTTGATACGCGCCACCGCAGCGGCCGCTGAGTTGCCAGTGGCCAACATGGGGTCCAGCACAATCACATCGCGCTCGGCCATGTCGTGCGGCATTTTGAAGTAATACTCTACGGGCTCTAGCGTGGCGGGGTCGCGGTACAAGCCCACGTGGCCCACGCGCGCACCAGGTATGACGCTCAACATGCCGTCCAAAAAACCATTACCGGCTCGCAAAATAGACGCCAGCACAATTTTTTTGCCATCAATCACTTGCGCTTGCATGGTTTCCAGCGGCGTTTCAATTTCGATGGTGTGCGTGGGCATATCTCGCGTCACCTCGTAGGCCAGCAAGGCACTTAGCTCTTGCACCAACTCCCTGAAACTCTTGGTCGACGTGTCCTTACGGCGCATCAAGGTGAGTTTGTGCTGAACCAGCGGGTGGGTGATGACGTGTACTGTGCGGCTCATACGCTTAACCTTCCAAAAACAAATAGTGAGACGTAGTTTAAGTGGCGCTAGACACTTTGATACTTGGAAACTTGCCGCTGTAATCACGCGACTTGAGCGCCACTTGCGCCGCCACTCTCAACGCCACACCACGGTACAGGTGAGATATTTCGCTGTTGGGGTCTAAGGCCACTGTGGGGGTGCCAGAGTCGGCTTGCTCTCGGATGCCACGGTTCAGTGGCAGCGCGCCCAAATAGTTCAAACCCATGTCTGCGGCCATCACTTGCCCACCATCTTCGCCAAATATGTGCTCCATATGGCCGCAGTTGGGGCAGCAGTAAACCGCCATGTTTTCAACCAAGCCCAAAATAGGCACGCTGACCTTCTCGAACATGCGAACGCCTTTGCGCGCATCAATCAGGGCAATGTCTTGCGGCGTGGTAACCACCACAGCGCCGGTTAACGGCACGCGCTGGCTCAGCGACAGCTGAATGTCGCCAGTGCCGGGTGGCATGTCGATGATCAAATAATCCAAATCATCCCATTTGGTTTGGCGCAGCAGTTGGTCCAGCGCTTGGGTGGCCATGGGGCCACGCCAAATGACGGCGTCGTCTGGGCGTACCAAAAAACCCATTGAAATCACTTGCAAGCCGTGGTTCACCATGGGCTTCATAAATTTGCCGTCCACCACCTCTGGCTTTCCTTTTAATCCCATCATGGTGGGCACACTGGGACCGTAAATATCGGCGTCCAACACGCCTACACGCGCACCTTCGGCGCTCAGCGCCAATGCCATGTTCACCGCGGTGGTGGACTTGCCCACGCCGCCCTTGCCAGACGCCACAGCAATGATGTTTTTTACACCCTCAATGCGTTGCGTGCCACCCTGAACGCTGTGTGTGGCAATGTCGGTTTTGATGGTGGTGTGCACCTCAAGGCCAGCAGCGTCGTTGGCCAATGCCGCCTTGATGCGTTCACGCCACAGGTCGTGGGTACTGGCTGCTGGGTAGCTCAATACCAAGTCAAGCACCAGGGTAGCGCCGTCCATTCTGAGATTTTTAATGGCCTTGGACTGGCCTAACGTTTGGCCGGTGTAGTCGTCAATGAGCGCGTTTAGGGCCGCGGTGGCCGCATCTGTGGAAAAAGTCATAGGTAGATTATCGACCTTGCAGCGAGACGCAGTTTGAGGCAGGGGCATCGCCCAGCCGCTTCCCTCTTAAAATAGACAGTTAGCTGTTGATTCAGCCCTTTGCCCACTCATGCTACGAAAACCTATTTATGTCTAAGCGCCGATTGTTTGTGACCACCGCCCTGCCCTATGCCAATGGCAATTTCCATATTGGGCACATCATGGAGTACATACAGGCTGATATTTGGGTTAGGTTTCAGCGCATGCAGGGCAACGAGGTCCATTTTGTATGCGCCGACGATGCCCACGGCGCCCCCATCATGATCGCAGCTGAAAAAGCGGGCAAAACGCCGCAGCAGTTTGTGGCCGACATTGCCTCTGGGCGCAAGCCTTACTTAGACGGCTTTCACATCGCGTTTGACAACTGGCACAACACAGACGCCCCAGAAAACCACGAGTTGGCGCAAGACATCTACCGAGACTTGCGCGACGCTGGCTTTATAGCCACCAAGACCATTGAGCAGTTCTTCGACCCTGAAAAGAACATGTTTTTACCCGACCGGTTTATCAAAGGCGAGTGCCCTAAGTGCGGCGCCAAAGACCAGTACGGCGACAGCTGTGAGGTCTGCGGCTCTGTGTACGCGCCCACCGAGGTTAAAAACCCGTACTCAGCCTTGTCGGGTGCCACGCCGGTCATGAAGTCGTCTGAGCATTACTTCTTCAAACTGTCTGACCCACGCGCGATTGCATTTCTAGAACAATGGACCGCTGACGCCGGCCGCTTGCAACCAGAGGTGCTGAACAAAATCAAAGAATGGTTTGCCATTGACGAAGACGGCAACGGCGGCCTCAGCGACTGGGACATCAGCCGCGATGCGCCTTACTTTGGCATTGAAATTCCAGACGCACCTGGCAAGTACTTTTATGTATGGCTTGACGCACCCATAGGCTACTTGGCCTCACTCAAGAACCACTTCAGCAAAACTGGCGGCGACTTTGACGCTTTTATGGCCGACCCAGCCACCGAGCAATACCACTTTATTGGCAAAGACATCACGTACTTCCACACGCTGTTTTGGCCAGCCATGTTGCACTTCAGCGGACGAAAAACACCCAACGCGGTGTTTGTCCACGGCTTCCTCACCGTCAGCGGTGAAAAAATGAGCAAGAGCCGAGGCACAGGCCTTGACCCCTTGAAATACTTGAACCTGGGCATGAACCCACAGTGGCTGCGCTATTACATTGCCGCCAAGCTCAATGGGCGCAACGAGGACGTCGACTTCAACCCAGACGACTTCATGGCGCGCGTCAACAGCGACTTGGTGGGCAAGTACATCAACATTGCAAGCCGCAGCGCAGGCTTTTTAGCCAAACGCTTTGACGGCAAACTCAGCGCCTCTAGCGAGGACGGCGCAGCGCTTTTGGCCGCCATGCAAGCCGCGTTGAAGCCCGTGACGCAGCTGTACGAAGACCGCGACTATGCACGTGCCCTGCGCGACATCATGGCGCTGACTGACAACGTCAACGCCTACGTAGAAGCCAACAAGCCTTGGGAGTTGGTCAAGCAAGTGGGCCAAGAAGACCGCTTGCAAGATGTGTGCAGCACGTGTATTCAGGCCTTCCGTTTGCTGACCTTGGCGCTCAAACCAGTGCTGCCACAGCTGGCAGAGCAGGTAGAGGCCTTCCTCAACTGCCCGCCCATGGTGTTTGCTGACCTCCATACCCTGCTGCCAAACGGCCACGCTATCGGTAGCTACCAACACTTGGTGCAGCGGGTGGACGTGAAACAGCTAGACGCTTTGTTTGAAGTGCCTGAAATGGCCCAAGAAGTTGCACAAGCGCTGCCAGCGCCAGGTGGCGAAGACATGGCAGACACCATAACCATCGACGATTTTGCCAAAGTTGACTTGCGCGTTGCGTTGATTCAACACTGCGAAGCCGTTGAAGGCTCAACCAAACTGCTGCGCTTAACGCTAGATGTGGGCGAGGCCCAAACGCGCAATGTCTTCTCGGGCATTGCCAGCGCTTACAAGCCAGAGGAATTGATTGGCCAATACACCTTGATGGTGGCCAACTTGGCGCCACGCAAAATGAAGTTTGGCATCAGCGAGGGCATGGTGCTGGCTGGCAGCCACGCTGATGAAAAAGCCAATCCAGGCATTTACATCATGACGGCGTGGCCTGGAGCGACACCCGGCATGCGGGTGCGTTGATGTCAAACGCTGGGCACTACAGCTGAAATAAATTTATTTCAGCTGCGGCGCAATGTGGCTTAGCAACCAATGCGCCAAACTGAGTTTGTCGGCGCGTTCGGTGGCCACTGGCGCTTGCTCGGTGATCAACACCAAGGCATTGTCGTCCTGTCCAAAGGTATCTGGACCTATGTTGCCCACCAACATGGGCACGCCTTTGCGCACACGCTTGGCCTGCGCATGGGCCAGCAAGTCGTGGCTCTCGGCGGCAAAGCCCACGCAATACAAGCGTCCAGCCAACGCCGCTGGACTGCTGGCAACTGAGGCCAAAATGTCTGGGTTTTCTACAAACGACAGCGTGGGCACCGCACCAGAGCCATCTTTTTTTAGCTTTTGTGTGGCTGCATTGGCAGGTGCCCAGTCGGCCACAGCGGCACAAGCAATAAACACATCGCAATTTTGCGACGCCATATTGACAGCCGACAACATGTCTTGGGCACTGCGCACGTCCACCCGCGACACACCTCTAGGCGTGTCCAGTGCCACAGGGCCAGCCACCAAACACACCTCGGCACCGGCATTGGCGCAGGCCTGCGCCAAGGCAAAACCCATCTTGCCGCTGGAGCGGTTGGTCATGCCACGTACTGGGTCAATCGCTTCGTAAGTGGGGCCTGCGGTGATGCACACCCGCTTGCCCGCCAACACTTTAGGCGTGAAAAACGCCTGCAATTCGGCCAACAACTCGTGCGGCTCCAACATGCGGCCATCACCGACCTCGCCGCAAGCTTGTTCACCAGCGCCCACGTCCAGTACATAGGTGCCGTCGGCTTTAAGCTGAGCCATGTTGCGCTGCGTGGCGGGGTGCTGCCACATTTCGCGGTTCATGGCAGGCGCCACAATCAGCGGCACACTGGCAATGGGTCTGGCCAAACACATGAGGCTCAACAGCTCATCGGCCCGACCGTGCAACAACTTGGCCATAAAGTCTGCGCTGGCGGGCGCAACAACAACGGCGTGCGCCTCACGGCTTAAATTGATGTGCGCCATGTTGTTGTCTTGGCCGCCAGCGGCGCGGCTGTCCCACTGGCTGGTAAAGACGGGGCGCCCGCTCAGGGCTTGCATGGTCACCGCGGTCATGAACTCCGTAGCCGCCTCAGTCATCACCACTTGTACAGAGGCTCCCGCTTTAACCAAAGCGCGGCACAACTCTGCGCCTTTGTAACATGCAATGCCACCGCTCATGCCCAGCACAATGTGCTTACCAGATAAAAAATTTGCGCTGGGTACCGGCTCTGTAGCAGGGGCGCTGAAGGGGAATTGTGTGCTGCTCATGACGCTAATTTAGCTTATATGACGCAGCGACCTAGCAGACAGTGCAAAAGCCGCCTTTATAATTGGAATTTCCAACAGCCGCGAGATTTCAAAACTCGCTCCTGACATGACCAAATTTGTTTTCGTAACTGGCGGCGTGGTGTCCTCACTGGGCAAGGGCATCGCCTCCGCATCATTGGCTGCACTTTTAGAGTCTCGCGGCCTCAAAGTCACCCTGATAAAGCTGGATCCGTACCTCAACGTTGACCCCGGCACGATGTCACCCTTCCAGCACGGCGAGGTGTATGTCACCGACGATGGTGCCGAAACCGACCTCGATTTGGGCCACTACGAGCGTTACATAGAAACGCGCATGAAGAAGGCCAACAACTTCACCACTGGTCAGATCTACAAAAGCGTGCTCGAAAAAGAACGCCGCGGTGACTATTTGGGCAAGACTGTGCAGGTTATTCCCCACGTGACCAACGAAATACAAGATTTTGTGAAGCGCGGCGCGGGTGTGGGCACGAAAGACGCCGTCGATGTCGCCATTGTTGAAATAGGTGGCACCGTTGGCGACATTGAGTCGCTGCCCTTTTTGGAGGCGGTGCGCCAACTCAGCTTGCGCATGGGCCCCAATATGGCCGCCTTTGTGCACCTGACCTACCTGCCTTGGATTCCAACAGCCGGTGAACTCAAAACCAAACCCACGCAACACACCGTGCAAAAGCTGCGTGAAATTGGCATACAGCCTGATGCGCTGCTGTGCCGCGCCGACCGCACCATTCCAGAGGAAGAGCGCGAAAAAATTTCTCTGTTCACCAACGTGGCGCAGTGGGGCGTGATTTCCATGCCAGACGTGGATACGATTTACAAAGTACCCCGCCTGCTGCATGAGCAAGGGCTAGACGGCCTCATTTGCGACAAGCTGCGCCTGAACACCCCACCTGCTAAATTGGCGCGTTGGGACAACTTGGTGCGCGAAGTAGCCAACCCGCAAGGCGAGGTTAACGTGGCCATGGTGGGCAAATATGTAGACTTGTCTGACAGCTACAAATCGGTCAATGAGGCCCTGCGCCACGCTGGCCTGAAAAACCACCACAAGGTCAATATTTCTTACATTGACTCAGAGACCATCAGCGCAGGCAACGTTCAGCAATTAGAAGCGTTTGATGCGATTTTGGTACCCGGTGGTTTTGGTGTACGAGGCGTAGAAGGTAAGATTTCCACCGCTCAATTTGCCCGCGAAAACAAAGTGCCTTATTTGGGTATTTGTTTGGGCATGCAAGTGGCCACCATCGAATTTGCGAGACACGTGGCGGGTTTGGCCGACGCCAACTCCACAGAGTTTGACCCGCAAACCACCACGCCAGTGATTGCGCTCATAGACGAATGGCAAGATGCCGACGGCTCTATACAAAAGCGCAGCGCCAAGTCAGATCTGGGCGGCACCATGCGCTTGGGCGCGCAAAGCTCTGACGTGTCCAAAAACACCGTAGCGCACAGCATTTACGGCGACGTGGTGACTGAGCGCCACCGCCACCGCTACGAAGCCAACGTGAACTACCTGGACACCCTGCGCAGCGCCGGCTTGGTGATTTCAGCACTGACTCAGCGCGAACAACTGACTGAGATTGTCGAGCTGCCAACAGCCGTGCACCCTTGGTATGTGGGCGTGCAATTTCACCCAGAGTTCAAATCAACACCGTGGGATGGCCACCCGTTGTTTAATGCATTCATCAAAGCGGCTATCCACCATAAAACTGCCAAGGTTCCAACATGAAACTGTGCCATTTTGAAGCGGGCTTAGACAAGCCATTTTTCCTCATTGCAGGCCCTTGTGTCATCGAGTCTGAGCAACTGCAAATGGACACAGCTGGAACGCTGAAAGACATAGCAGATGAACTGGGTATTCCGTTCATTTTTAAAAGCAGCTTTGACAAGGCCAACCGTTCCAGTGGCGTCACTTTTCGTGGTCCTGGCATGGATGCTGGCCTGGCTATTTTGGCCAAGGTCAAGGCGGAGCTGGGCGTTCCAGTGCTGACAGACGTTCACGATATTGGTCAAATTGCAGAAGTTGCCAGCGTGGTTGATGTGTTGCAAACACCAGCTTTCTTGTGCCGCCAAACCGACTTTATTCGGGCAGTGGCGCAATGCGGCAAGCCTGTGAACATCAAAAAGGGCCAGTTTTTAGCCCCACACGACATGAAAAATGTCATTGACAAAGCGCGTGCTGCAGCCATAGAAGCCGGCTTAAACCCAGATAACTTCATGGCCTGCGAGCGTGGCGCAAGCTTTGGCTACAACAACTTGGTGTCTGACATGCGCAGCCTGTCCATCATGCGCGAGACGGGTGCACCCGTGGTGTTTGATGCCACCCACAGTGTGCAATTGCCAGGCGGTCAAGGCACCAGCAGTGGGGGCATGCGCGAGATGGTGCCGGTGTTGGCCCGCGCCGCAGTGGCTGTGGGTGTGGCTGGTTTGTTTATGGAAACACACCCTGACCCATCAGTGGCCATGAGCGACGGCCCCAATGCCGTGCCGCTCAAGCACATGCGTGCCTTGCTGCAAACCTTGGTCAACTTAGACCGCGTAACCAAGGCCTCACCATTTTTAGAAAACGACTTCAACTAAAAGTCGTCACACCCTCCTGTATTTGTATTTGTTACTGCACTTTCAACCCACTTTTAGGAATTTTTATGAGCGCCATTGTTGACATCGTTGCCCGCGAAATATTAGACAGCCGAGGCAACCCCACCGTTGAATGTGATGTATTGCTTGAGTCCGGCGTGATGGGGCGCGCCTCTGTTCCGTCTGGCGCGTCTACCGGCGTGCGCGAAGCCATTGAGCTGCGCGATGGCGACAACAACCGCTACCTAGGCAAAGGCGTTCTCAAAGCTGTAGAAAATATCAACACCGAAATTTCAGAAGCTGTCATTGGCTTAGACGCTTCAGAGCAAGCCTTCCTCGATAAAACACTTATCGACTTAGACGGCACAGACAACAAGGCCCGCTTGGGTGCCAACGCCACGCTGGCAGTGTCTATGGCCGTGGCACGTGCCGCAGCAGAAGAGGCTGGCCTGCCTTTGTACCGTTACTTTGGCGGCATGAGCGCCTTGCAAATGCCAGTGCCCATGATGAACGTGGTCAACGGCGGCGCACATGCCAACAACAACCTTGACTTGCAAGAGCTGATGATTATTCCGGTTGGTGCACCCACCTTCCGCGACGCATTGCGCTGGGGCGCTGAGACTTTTCACGCACTCAAGAAAATTTTGCACGACAAAGGCATGAGCGTTGCAGTTGGCGACGAGGGTGGCTTTGCACCCAATGTGCCCAGCCACGAAGCCGCCATTCAAATGATTTTGGATGCCATCCACGCGGCTGGCTACACACCTGGAGAACAAATTGCATTGGGTCTGGACTGCGCCGCAAGCGAGTTCTACAAAGACGGCCTCTACTGCTTAGACGGCGAAGGCTTGAAGCTCAGCGCTGGCGAGTGGACCGACGTGCTGGCCACTTGGGTTGAAAAGTACCCCATCATCAGCATTGAGGACGGTATGGCCGAAGGCGACTGGGACGGCTGGAAAATTCTGAGCGACCGCCTGAAATCCAAGGTGCAATTGGTAGGTGACGACTTGTTTGTCACCAACACCAAGATTTTGAAAGAAGGCATCGACAAGGGTATAGCCAACTCCATCCTCATCAAAATCAACCAAATTGGCACACTCACCGAGACCTTCGCGGCCATTGAAATGGCCAAGCGCGCCGGTTACACCGCCGTCATCAGCCACCGCTCTGGTGAGACTGAAGACGCAACCATTGCAGACATTGCAGTGGGTACCAACGCAGGTCAAATTAAAACAGGCTCACTCAGCCGCAGCGACCGTATGGCCAAGTACAACCAACTGCTGCGCATAGAAGAAGACTTGGGCGATGTCGCTCACTACCCTGGTCGCGCTGCTTTTTACAATTTGCGTTAACGGCTTATTGCGTTAACCTTCAAACGTTACCAACTACCCATCCAAACACCATGGTTGTACGTCCTTACATTGTTACGGCAGTCTTATTGGCGCTGCTGCTGGCATTGCAAGCACAGCTGTGGTTTGGACGGGGCAGTATGCCAGCCGTTGATCAACTCAAAGCCCGTTTAGAACAACTGGAACATGACAACGCAGCCGCGAGGTTGGCCAACGAGCAGCTCGCCAGCGAAGTGAGTGATTTGCAAGAAGGCCTGGAGGTGATAGAGGCCTACGCTCGCCAAGAGCTTGGCATGGTCAAGGCCAACGAGATATTTGTGCAATATGCCCAGCCTTCAGCAGATGCCGAGCTGTCACCTGCACCCACACCAGTTGCGTCTCCTGCTAAGCCCTAGCGCCTGAACCCTGATTGTCGACCGCTCAACCTCCGCTTGTACGCCCACCCACCCGCCCCCATACTCACCGTTGCTGTTGTAGGCGCGGAAAGCACTGGCAAAACCTCTTTGGTTGAGCAGCTGCACATCTTGGCACAGCAACACAGTGTGGTGTGTGACAGCGTACACGAGCACCTGCGCGACTGGGTGGTCCAACACAAACGAACACCGCAGACGCACGAACAACAAGGCATCGCCCAGGCCCAACAACAGGCGACACAGCTGGCTTACAACAACCTGCAACACCGCGAACCTATTGAGACACTTGCACCCACAGCGGCGACTGCAAAACCGTCGCACGCGTCAGGCATCCGGCTGCTATTGCTAGACACCACCGCCATTTTGACCGCCGCTTACAGCGCACACTACTTCAACGACCACAGCCTGTGGGCACAAGCCTTTTCCAGCGAGCCACAAGTGGATCTGTACCTGCTGATGGGCTTGGATGTGGCCTGGCAAGCAGACGGTTTGCAACGTGATGGCGAAGCTGCCAGACACAGCGTTGACCAACAGCTTCGCCTTGCTTTGCGCACACAAGGCCTTGACTACCAAGTGGTCTACGGCCAAGGAGACAACCGCACGCAAGCTGCGTGGATGGCCATACAGTCGGCCCTATTGGCTTGCAAGGATCCACCAAACAAGTCCCCAAAAGGCTTGGCCAAAACCAGCCCCAACTTCCATGCTTGGGGCTGTGAAGGCTGCAGCGACGCCGACTGCGAACGAACTTTATTTAAAGGTTTGTTGTAGCGGTTTTTTAGACTGTTGACCGTGCCTGCCTTATGTCAGCTCCAGCTCTAAGGCCGCGCTGCACTGGGCTGCATCTTGAAACACGATGCCACGCCAACCCAAGCTTGTTGCAACCGCAATGTTTTCAGGCAAATCATCGATGAACACCAATTGCTCGGGCTTCATGCCAGTACAGGCAAGGGCTAAGCCGTAGATGTGGGTGCCGGGTTTGCTGCAGCCTGCGTGCGCAGAAAAAACACCGGCCTTGAAATGCGACAAGAAAGCGTACTGGGCTTGCAAATAGAGCGCGTATGGCCCGGGCATATTAGACAAAAAGAACAGCGGCACACCACGGGCCGACAACGACTCTATGAGCGCCACAGTGTCTGGCTTGGGCGCCAAGTGCTTGGGTACAGCGGCAATGACTGTGGCCACGTCGCTGATCGCCAAACCACTGCGTGTGGCTATAAGTTCAGCCAAGGCGTCTGGCTCAATACGGCCTTGGTCAAACAAAGCCCAGTCGCTGTTCAGCGTCAAGCCCTGAAAAATAAGCTCTTTCAGCGCCAGCGCTGTCGCCTCGTTCGTGGCCAAGTGTGGCACGACTTGCTGCAATAACTCGGCAGGTTTCCAATTAAAAACCACACCGCCAAAATCAAACACAACACCGTGTGCATCAGACATAAACAATCCTTGATGTAGCTTCGTTGTGATGGCGTGCGTTGTTACTGCAATACATCCGGGGGGGAGGCGCTGCTTGGCGCGAACAATTGGGCGCTGTCAACTGGGTCAAACCGGTACATGGCACCGCAGAACTCACAGCCCACCTCCACGTCACCACGCTCAGCAATGATGCTGTCAACCTCGTCTGCACCCAATGAGTGCAGCATGCCGCTGACGCGCTCTCTAGAGCAGCTGCACTGAAACCGCGGCTTATCGACCCCTTGTGGCGGGATAAAGCGGGCAATAGGCTCTTCCCAGAACAACCTGTGCAACAGGTCTTCGACGCCCAGGGTTAGCAGTTCTTCGCTTGTGAGGCTGGACGCCAAAGTAGCAATGCGGTTGTAGTCATCACTTTTACCAATGCCATCTTCGTTGGATTCTGACGGCACGCCCAGATTTCCTTCTCCCGCCAAAGGCAGACGCTGTATCAGCAGGCCTGCTGCGCGGGTGTCATTGGCCGCCAATACCAAACACGTGTCCAGTTGCTCACTTTGCAACATGTAATGCTGCAACACCTCACTGAGTTGGTTTATTTTTTCACCGCTGTCGTCATACAAAGGCACCACACCTTGGTAGGGCTGCTGGCCTGGTAAACGGTCTTTGGGGTCTAACGTGATGGCACAGCGGCCTGCATTGTTCACGTTGACCATGTCACTGAATTGATCTTGCTCAGAGACCTCGCCATGCAAACTGGCTGTGGCACGCACCGCAAAGTCTGGCTGCACTTCGGCCACGGCTATTTTAAGTGGGCCGTCTCCCTGAATTTGCAACACCACAGCACCGTTAAACTTGATGTTGGCTTGCATCAACATGGCAGCGGCGGCCATCTCACCCAGTAAGTTTTGCACAGGTTGCGGGAACTTGCCCGCCTCTGATCGCTTAGCAATCATGTCCTGCCACGCATCGTCTAGCACCACAAGGGCACCTCGGACCGGCAAACCCTCAAAAATAAATTTATGTAACTCTGACACGGCTCATTCCCTGCGCATAAAAAATAAAACGCCCCGATGAGGGGGCTGATTCGTCATGAGGTGCATTTTCTCATGACTACACCGACAAGTTTCAGACCTAAGGTTTTAGAATTTGACGCAAGACACACGCTCTAACCGCCCGACACATCAACCAGTCGGTCCAAGACCTCTAAAACCTCTTCGGGCTGGACGACTTCCTTTAGCTGCAACAACATGCCCACACCACACACCGACCCCATGCACGCTACCACTCCGGTTGCGGCACGCACCGAGCAAACAGCCAGTCCGGCATGGCAACAGGCACTCAGCGCGTTTCCCGAAGCGCTACAGCCCACCATTGACCACATCAGGCTGAGCCGTGGTGTGCTGGCCCACAGCGTGGTGACCCATCTCATGGCGACGCTGCGCTGCGACTTGGGCGCTCTGATGATGCGCCTGCTGCCAATAGCGCAGCAATATGCGGTCGTGCCGGTATCTCACTACCCAGTAGGGGCCGTAGCCGCGGGCACAGACTTGCAAGCCAGCGGCGCTAGAAGTCTGTACATGGGTGCTAATTTCGAGTTTTCTAGTGCCGCACTCAGCAGCTCTATTCATGCTGAGCAATGCGCCATCAACAACGCCTGGCTCAATGGCCAAACGGGTGTGGCCGTGCTGGCCATTAGTGCGGCACCGTGCGGCTATTGCCGGCAATTCATCAACGAGCTGGCCAGCTCACAGGACTTAACAGTCTTGTTGCCCATGCCCGACAGCACCGTGGCTTATGCCTACAACGAAAGGCCGTTCACAGACTTGCTACCTGAGGCTTTTGGACCCAAAGATTTAGGGATCGATGGCGGCTTGATGAATCCCGCGTTGGGGCAACACCACATCGGTTTTAGCGATGGCGTAGATCAACACAACCCACCTGCATTGGCAGCCGCTGCGCTAGCCGCCGCCGCCGCCAGCTATGCCCCCTACCCCACAGACACGGGGCATGCCTATGCAGGTGTGGCCATTCAGCTGGACGACGCGACCATCTTTGCAGGCCGCCATGGCGAAAATGCCGCACACAACCCCAGCTTGTCGCCGTTGCAGTCAGCACTGGCCTTCATGCATTTGAACAAGCCACTGGGCCTTACCAGAACTGTGGTGAGAGCCGCCTTGGCAGAGGTGCCCACCAAGGCCTCGCAGGTGGGCGTCACCACCGCCACCTTGAGCGCCTATGCACCTCTTGCCACGTTGGCCTACTACGCCCTCAAACAGCTATAAATGGCAACTAGGGCTTGTTATGGCTGGTCTATGCGCTTGAGCCCATGTTTAAAGCGCAAGGCATTGTCCACATAATGCTGCGCGCTGGCTTCTAAGCCTGCCATTTGTTCTGGGGTCAGCTGCTTCACCACCTTGGCGGGGCTGCCCAAAATCATGCTGCCGTCTGGGAAGACCTTACCCTCGGTCACCAAAGCACCCGCTCCAACCAAACAGTGCTTGCCAATGACCGCGCCGTTGAGCACCACAGCGCCAATGCCAATCAGTGAGCCGTCTCCAATGGTGCAACCATGCAACATGACCTGGTGACCCACAGTCACGTTGTCACCAACATGGAGTGGCATACCCACGTCTGCGTGCAACACGCTGGCATCTTGAATGTTGCTGTTGGTGCCAATGTGTATGGTGGACGTGTCGCCGCGCACCACAGCGCCAAACCACACACTGGCGTTGTCCATAAGGGTCACAACACCTATGACTTGCGCCGTGTCTGCCACCCAAGCAGAGGGGGCAATTGTCGGTATGTCTTGACCCAGTTGATAAATAGCCATCGTTTGTCCTTTCATTCGTCTTGGGCGGGTACACCTCATACAATTTACAAATGAGCACAGTGTCCACCCCCATTAATCCGCGTGCATTGGCTTTACAAGCCTTGCAAGTCAAACAGCCCACCGAAAAAGTGGATGCCCTGCGCGCATTATGGCAACACGCACAAACATTTGAATGGACGCAAGCGACAAACAACGCTGCGCTAGAGGCTAAAGAAACGCTGCCAGGACGACCTGACAAGCCCCTCTTGGTGCACCCAGGCAGCGTGCCCACACGCTCGGTGCACACGCTGGCTGGACGTGCCGCATTGGTGCACGCCATATGCCATATTGAATTCAACGCCATCAACTTGGCACTAGACGCGGTGTGGCGGTATGCAGGCATGCCCACTGCTTTTTATATGGATTGGCTGCGCGTGGCCTATGAAGAATCCACACACTTTGACATGCTGTCCAAGCACTTGAACAGCTTGCAGCCCAACGAACCTTGGTCTTACGGCGACTTCACCGCGCACGACGGCTTGTGGTTGATGTGCGAAAAAACAGCGATCGACATCACCGCGCGTATGGCGTTGGTTCCCAGAACGCTTGAGGCGCGCGGGTTAGATGCCACGCCGCTGATACAAGCCAAACTGCGCACCGTCAACACACCAGACGCGTTGCAAACGGTGGCGATATTGGACTTTATCTTGAGCGAAGAGGTAGGCCATGTAGCCATTGGCAACCATTGGTACAAGCACCTGTGCGTGCAACAGGGCCTTGGGCCAGTGGCGCATTACGCTGAGCTGGTAGCCACCTACGATGCACCCAAACTCAAACCACCGTTTAACAACGAAGCCAGACGCGCTGCTGGCTTTAGCGAAGAAGAACTGGCCTACTTACTGACCTGATACACCGCCGCCACGCGGATGGTGCGCTGCATGCAACTGCTGCAGCCGTTCACGTGCCACATGCGTGTAAATGGTGGTGGTGGAAATATCGGCATGCCCCAGTAACAACTGCACAGCGCGCAAATCTGCACCGTGGTTGATCAAATGCGTGGCAAATGCGTGGCGCAGTGTGTGCGGTGACAAAGCGCTGTGAATACCCGCGATGGTTGCGTATTTTTTAACCACATTCCAAAACATCACACGGCTCATGCCTGAGCCTCTGCGGGTCACAAACAAGTCATCGGTGCGCTGACCAGCCAGCAAGTCCGGCCTGGCCGATGCGCCATAGCGGTCTAGCCAATGCTGGGCAGCCCTGCCAAATGGCACCAAGCGCTCTTTGCTGCCTTTGCCCATGACCTTCAGCACTTGCTCGGATGGGCTGACTTGAAACACTTTGAGCCCAACCAACTCGCTCACCCGCAGGCCACTGGCATACATCAACTCCAACATGGCACGGTCACGCAAGCCCAGCGGCGTCTCCACATTGGGGGCTGACAACAAGTCATCAACTTGCGCTTCGGACAAGGTTTTAGGCAAGCGTGGACCCTGCTTGGCGGGCAACAGCTGCATGCTGGGGTCTAGCGCAACCAAGTGCTCTCTAAGCGCCCACCTAAAAAACCGCTTAAACACGCTTAGCCTGCGGTTGGCCGTGCTGGCTTTACTGGTGCTGTACCGCACCCCCATATAGGCACTCAGGTGGTGCCACTCGGTGGCCAGCAGGCTGACACCTTGCCCCTTCAACCACGCCACCAACGAGGTCAAATCAGCGCGGTAACTGGACAAGGTATTGGTGGCCAAGCCGTGCTCGAGCCACATAGCGTCTATAAAAACGTCAATGTGGGCATGCTCAGCAAGTGGTGCGCTTGCAGCAGCAGCGCTAGGTTTGTTCATGGGCTACACCATAGCAAAAAAGCGAACGCTGGAGGGTTTGTACATGTACTGTTCAAAAAACAGCTATGCTGGCGCCCGTGTACTACGTCCAACTCTTACTCCCCGATTTTGCCCTGATTGCCTGCGGCTACCTGATTTGCAGGTTCACCAAGCTCAACACAACGGTGTGGGCCCAAGTCAATGCATTGGTCTATTTTTTCTTGTTTCCGGTGCTGCTGTTTCACAGCATTACGCGCTACCCACTGGATGTCAACAGCACCTCACAGTTCATTTTGGCTGGCCTGTGCTTGGCAGCAGCTGGTATTGCGCTGGCCTACTCGGTGGCCAAATGGCCCATTGCCAATCGCTATTTCAATGTGCGAGACCATGCGGCCAGTGCGCAAATTGGCTTCAGGTTCAACTCCTTTGTTGCCTTGGCCATCACCCAAAAAGTAGTGGGCGACCCAGGGCTGCTGCTGGTTGCGGTACTGATTGGCATTTGCGTGCCCTTGTACAACATTGGTGCGGTGTGGCCTATGGCCAGACACGGTCAAAAAGGCTTGGGCCGAGAACTGGTGGAGAACCCGCTGATATGGGCCACAGTCTTGGGTTTACTGGCCAACCTCATGGGCTTTCACATGCCAGAGTGGCTGGCGCCTACGTTCTCCAGACTGGGACAAACTGGCTTGGTATTGGGACTGATGGCCGCTGGTGCAGGCATGCAACTGTCTGCACTGCCCCGCGCCAAAGTGCTTGGGGTTGCTGTGCTGGGCATCAAGCACCTCGTGTTGCCCATAGTGGCTTGGCTGTTGGCCAAATCCTTCCAACTTGATGCCACGCAAACAACCGTGCTGCTTATTTTTGCGGCCATGCCAACAGCTTCAAGCGCCTATGTGTTGGCCGCACGCATGGGATTTAACGGCCCCTACGTGGCCAGTTTGGTGACCTTGTCAACCTTGCTGGCCATGCTGAGTTTGCCGTTTGCGCTGGGTGTGCTGGGCGGCTTGGATATGCCCAGCCCTTAGATCCCCATGGATGGGCGCGCAGCCATACCAACCAACGGTTAGCGGGCAGCGGCCGTAAGAACCAATAAATCAATGCGCTGCTGAGCCTCAGCCGACAAGCTGGTGTTGCCTTGCTCTAAAGCCAAGTTGCGTTGTACAGACAACCAAGCCAGCAATGGCTTGCGCCAGCCCTGCGCAGAGGCAATGTCGACTGCCTGACCCACCACAGCAAGTGGGGCGGCTTGGTGCTGGTTGGCTATGGCGCATGCCAGCAGGGTACTGAGGGGTTGATCGTTGCTGGTTTGCATGTCACGCACCACGGCCTCCATGCTGACACCGTTCCTGAGCGCCAGCACAACCTTGCGTTGTGCAGCCGGCAACAACGCAGCCTTCGCCTCAACAGGCAGCATGGCGTTGAGGTAGTTGAGGTAGACCAATTGGGCTTGGCTCATGTAGGCCGCATCAACCGAGGGGGTGCAGACAAGTGGCTCCAAACTGGCGATACGCGCCGCGCATTGCAGCAACTCTATATGGGCAACCGCCTCTAAGTTGGCCGTGCTGCCCACAGCGCGCCTGGCATGTTCAAACTCTATGTCTGCCACCTGGCCCATGCCAACCAGGTAAGCTTGCACGCCGCGCTGCGACGCCTGAACCGACGCGCCTTGCCACTGTGCTACGGGTGCTTGTGCACAACCCAATAGCGCAGCCACAGCAACGCCAGCCCCAAGGCGAATCAGCAATGTGAAGTTGAACAACATGGGGCGCATTGTCTCGTTGTTGGAAGCGGCGGCGGATGTGCTTATGCTGATGGACATATTAAGGCAACTGTAGTGGCTTGGGCGCGTTACCCAATGGCCAAGTGGTTTGAAGCGTAGCCATAAGGTTATTGACTTGACGCAAACTGCTGTCGAGCTCGGTGCGCAAGCTTACCAAATCGACGCTGGCTACTTTGGCCGAGGCACTGATTGACTGTGCGTCTTGCAGCACACCATCAACGCGCTGTAGGCTGGCTTGCACATCAACCAACACGTTGGCAGCTCGGTTGAGCACCTGATTGGCTTGCGACAAGGACTGCTTGACTTGAACCAGCGTTTGGGTGCCTTGGGGGACCAAGCCGCCGCGTCCAAACACCTGCTTGTCAGCGCGGCTTACCACACCGTCTAGATTGCCCAGCAAGGTGTGGGTTTGTGTGAGCAGCTGTACGACGTTGGCACGGTCTGCGTCGTTGCCCATCATCACGCCCAAAGCGCCTTGGTCGCTGTTGGTTTTTGCCACCAACGCTCTGAGTTCTTCAATTAAGCTTGCAGCCGCCGATGTAATGAACGGTATCTGCGCGGTAGCGTCACCTCGCAGCAATGTGCGCTGGGCGTTATTGGGCAACAACGCATCTTCCATCAGACCTGTATAGGCCTTGATCTTGCTACCGCCTACCAATCCCCGCTCAAGGGTGAACACGCTAGAGGTGCGCAGCCACTTGGCATCGGCCTGTGGAATGTCAACATCTAGTCGCGCATTGCCGTCGTCGCCCAAGCTGATGCGGGTGATTCGCCCCAGTGGAAAGCCAGCAAATGTCATGTTCATACCAACCAACACCCCTTCGGCGTCGTCAGTGAACAGCACCAAACGCTGGGTTTTTTCAAACACGCCGCGGGCATACAAAATATAAGTGGTGCTGCCAATGAGAAGCACGCCCAGCACCACCAACAGCACGAACGTCTTGACACGCAGCCAAGGCGTGGCCTCGGTGCTTGAACTTGGCGGCAAGTATGGTGATGTCATGGCAAATAAATAAGAGACTGGTTAATGACTAGCTGGTGGTGGGGACAGTGATGGCATACCACCACATGCACACAAGCATCAATAGTAGTTGCTCACCAGCGACAACAACTCTATGAGCAACAAAATCGCCATCAAGCGTGCAAACACGACCAAATCAGAGCGTGGCACAAGGCCATCGGCAACGGCGCTAAACGGAACCACCGCCACGGCAAGAGCGGACAACAACGTTTTGCAGCCCAACACCACCATGACAGTGGGCGTAAATATCTGGGCCATCAAGGTATTGAATGACGCCAGCCCCCAAACAGACAACCCATACACAGACACATAGGCAATAACGCTGGCCAGCAGCGCTCCAGACACCGCCAACAGCAGCACAGCAAAGACGCAGGCGCTACAGAACGGCACCACGTCTAGCGGCGTATAAGACCGCTCATGGCCCAGTGCATTGGCAGCAACCAGGCTGTAGCGCAGGGCTACAAAGCTGGCCGCAATGAGAGGTAACAACTCCAAAACCAAGGTACGAATCAACAGGTTGAGCGCAAACTGCGACACGCCCAGCTCGCTGGCCGCGGCCAAGACAATGCGCACCAACACCACGCTGATGAGGGCGCTGAGCACCAAAAACCCTGGCAGCAGTGGCAAGCTGGCCTGCACCAACTGCTGCATGGCTGACTGCGCACGCGTACCACCGTAACTGGCAGGCGTCAGCATCAACACAATGAGTTGCGCAGCCAGTACCCACAGACGGATACTTGCTCTGGCCATGGCCTGCATGCCTTGTAACCACGTTTGACCACGTGCAAGCCGCGGACTCAGCGGCGGCGAAGATGGGTAAGGGACAGCAGGCTTAGATGAAGACATGGTTAGCGTTGATGATACTGCTGCAAGGCCCATTCGACATGCTCGCGTACCGCAGCGTTGGGGTGATCGCTGTGCTGTGCCAAGGCGCGCATCAAGTCAACCGCCAGATCAGGTGAACCAGAGACTTCGGACAGCGCAGGTAACGAAGACAACTCGGCAAGGGCATTGCCCATCGCTGTCGCCACATTACGAAGCCACCGCGCATGACCAATGCGGCGAATGGCAGAGCCTTCGGTGAGTCGTAAAAATGTGGCCTCATCCCAAGCCCACAGTTGCAGCAACGTGGGGGCATCTAATGCCTGGCGCACAGCGAAATCAGGCACTGGCGCTACTTGGGCAAACTTGTTCCATGGACAAGTCAGTTGGCAATCGTCGCAGCCATAAATGCGGTTGCCCATGGCACTGCGCAAACGCTCATCTATGGCGCCCTCATGCTCAATGGTGAGATACGAAATACAGCGGCGTGCATCCACCTTGTAAGGCGCCACAATCGCTTGCGTTGGGCACACATCCATACACGATGTGCATTGGCCGCAGTGGTCTGTTGTGGGCTCGGTTATTGGCAGCGCCACATCCACAAATATTTCGCCCAAAAAGAACATCGAGCCAGCTTCTCGGTTGAGTACCAAGCTGTGTTTGCCGCGCCACCCCTGGCCGCTCATGGTCGCCAGCTCAGCCTCCAACACAGGCGCAGAGTCCGTGAATACGCGGTAGCCATAAGGCCCAATCAACGTTTGCAACTGTGTTGCCAACTGCTGCAAACGCCCACGCATCACCTTGTGATAGTCACGCCCTCTGGCATACACCGACACATAGGCGCTGCCCAGCTTGTTCATATCTGCCCACGCGATGGCTCGCCAGTCGTCGCTGAGCGCACCAACGTCAACGCCGACGCCACCCTGTTCAAGCGGCGCGGCAGTGGCCGTCCCAGCCCCCATCTGTAAGTCGGGTAGGTAATTCATCCTAGCCGTAATCACACGCACCGTTGCGGGAACCAGTTCATGTGGCCTTGCCCGCGCAGTGCCGTGCTTGGCCATGTAGGCCATGCCGCCATGACAACCTTCTTCCAGCCAAGCCAATAGGCCGGGTTCAGCGTGGCTCAAGTCAACTCCGGCAACACCGATCTGTGAAAACCCCAAGGCGTGACCCCACTGGTTCAGTTGTTCAACAATATTTTCTGGCCAATGTGGCGAAGGCGTTTGCATGGTCAAATTGTAGGCATGTCAGCCAACACCTTTTCCAATGAGCCACCACGCCGTGGCAATGCGCATCACAGCAGCTCGCAGCCGGCAGGCCGCACCACCCGTCAAGTGCTGTGGTCCAACGAGGATGCCACCGCACAGTTTGCACAAGCGCTGGCGCGTAGCCCCGCCTTGGCCAACGCCACCATCACGATTGAGGGTGACTTGGGAGCGGGAAAAACCACTTTTGTTCGCCATCTATTGGGCGCGCTAGGCGTTGCTGGGCGAATCAAAAGTCCCACTTATGCCATTGTGGAGCCCCACGAGGGCCACCTCGGGGGCCAAGCGCTGGGCATCGCGCATTTTGACTTTTACCGTTTTGAAGACGAGCGAGAGTGGGAGGATGCTGGCTTTAGAGAGCAATTTGCCGCACCGGGCCTCAAGCTCGTGGAGTGGCCCACGCGTGTGCGACACTTGATGCCCATGGCAGACCTGCATATGCATATAACTTGGCAAGTACTTTCTATGGTCGATAACGCACCCGATGACCAACGCATGGTCGCGCTAGAAGCGCTCACCACAGTTGGCTTAGCGCTGTTACATGCAGCCGGTGACTCATGAAGCGTCGCCAACTGTTGCGCGCTGGACTGGGTGCCAGCACGCTGCTATTCACTCTGACCAAAGCAGACATCGCTTGGGGCGCCAACATTGTGGCAGTACGCATGTGGCCCTCTCCAGACTACAGCCGGGTCACCATCGAGTCTGACCAAGCACTGAGCTACAGCCAGACCTTTGTGGCGGATCCGCCACGGTTGGCCGTTGATATCAAAGGCATGGCCTTGATGCCTGAACTGCGGGAGTTGGTCAGCAAAGTGCTTCCCAGTGACCCCAATATCGCGGGGGTTCGGGTGGGGCAGTTTGCCCCTGATGTGGTGCGTTTGGTCTTAGACCTCAAGCAACCCGTGTTGCCGCAAGTGTTCACGCTTAAGCCTATTGCGCCTTACCAATTTCGATTGGTATTTGACCTATACCCCACGCAAGCACCGGACCCTTTGGAGCAGCTGTTGTCGCAGCGTCTGGCCGACATCGAAGATGTGATTGCCAGCGTGAGCGCACCGCCAGACCCACTGGGCGACATGCTGGCAGAAAGAGGCGTTATTCAGCCTGTAGCACCTGCGGTAGTCGGTCAACCACAGGTGGCCCAAGCGCCAGCTACGCCGGCTCAATCGAACAAGCCAGCCAGCCAAGTGGCACAAAAAACAGACCGCATCATAGTGGTGACCTTGGACCCTGGCCACGGCGGTGAAGACCCAGGCGCAATTGGGCCAAACGGCACATACGAAAAAGATGTGGTTTTGAAAATCGCACTCAAGCTGCAAGAACGCATCAACAAATCTACGGTCAACGGCAACCCGTTGCGCGCATTTATGACACGCGACAAAGACTACTTTGTCCCGCTGCACAAACGGGTCGAAAAAGCCAGACGTGTGCAATCAGACCTACTGATCAGTTTGCATGCAGATGCCTTTTATACTGCACGCCCCCAAGGCGCCAGTGTGTTTGCGCTCAGCACCCGGGGCGCGACCAGCGCGGCGGCGCGTTGGATGGCCAAAAAAGAAAACGCTGCCGATTTGGTAGGCGGCATCAACATGGACAGTGCAGACGCCACCTTGAGCCGTGCCATGCTGGACATGAGCACCAGTGCCCAAATTAAAGACAGTATAAAACTAGGCGAAGCTATGCTGGGTCAACTTGGCAAGGTGGGTAAACTGCACAAACCCCGCGTAGAGCAAGCAGGCTTTGCCGTGCTCAAGGCGCCAGATATTCCAAGCGTATTGGTAGAAACCGCTTTCATCAGCAATCCCGATGAAGAACGCCGACTCAACAGCCAAGACTACCAAAACAAACTGGCCGACGCCCTCATGCGCGGCATAGAGCGCTACTTTGAAAGCAACCCACCGCTGGCACGTAGTCGTCAAATTTAAGTGGTGTAGCCGCTGGTTGCCCGTCAGATGCAACAACCCGTTTCGGGCTATCGGCAGAACTAGTTGAGGCATTGATGAGCGCTGTCGCACGCACGTCCATAACAACAAAGCCAGACGCACGGACCCGCTAGTCGGTCACAGTTATGTGAATGTTGATGAGTGCCCCATGCTGGCCTTGAAGCCTGCCTGGCGCCACGTCTACTTGGGTGGTTTGTATCTCAACACTGTCGGTACCAACATAGCCTTTACTTGGCTGATAACGGTACACTGGCGACCATTTTGTAGTGCTGTCTCTGACGATTTCGCTGACTGTAAAGTGACTGGCTTGGCGCTTGATAGATGCGCCCTCTTCATCGCCAGACATACCGAGGTCATGCTCATACATGTCTGAGTTTTTAATGGAAACTGTGATGTGTTTGTCGCTACCCAAGCCAGGGTATGGTGAACAACCGACCAGCGCGCCTAGACCCACAACAAACGCTACAAACACAACTTTAGCAACTGGTGTCATACCTCCTCCATCTACAGCCTTTGACACAAAGCTTGGTGAAACTTTACATCAATGGCCCCGCAAAGCCTACTGTGAATGTATACCGCTGTAGACCAGCACTTGTCTGAGACCTAACGTTGCCCCGCCTAATGTCTCGCCGTCTACGGTTTGGCCGCCATGCCATGGCGTTACAGCAGTGGTGTGCTTGCGGCCTAGTGGCGGGCTTTCAATGCGCCAGCTATTGCGATCAGGCCGGGTATCAGTATCAGCCCCCAGATGATGAACTCTAGGTTGGCTTTGACCCATGGCAAGTTGCCAAACCAATAACCAGCCAGTGTCACGCCCACCACCCACAGCACCGCGCCCAGTACATTGAACAGCGTGAATACACGCCTGTCCATGTGGGCTACACCCGCCACAAAGGGGGCAAATGTTCTGGCAAACGGCATGAAACGGGCCAGCACAATGGTGATGCCGCCGAAGCGTTCATAGAAAGTGTGGGCTTTGTCAAACGCGTTGCGGTTAAACCAACGGGACTTTTCCCACTGAAATACCTTGGGGCCAATGTGCCTGCCAATGGTGTAGTTCAACTGGTCGCCAGCGATGGCCGCAGCCAGCAGCAAACCCATCACGACGTACAGGTCCAAGCTGCCCCTAGCCGCCATGGCCCCCACGACAAACAACAAGGAGTCCCCGGGCAAAAATGGCATCACGACCAAGCCTGTTTCTACAAAAATAATGAGAAACAGCAGGCCATAGACCCACCCCCCGTAGGCCTCAACAAATGTCGCCAGGTGAACATCAATGTTCAGAATAAAGTCTATGAGGGTGAGTAACAAGTCCATGGGTGCACATTATGAGCCAGCCGTGTGTAGCCCTTGCGCACATCAACGGGTCGCACAGTCTTTAGAATGCGTGGGTGTCTTCAATAACGCCCACCCCATCATCTTCAGCCTTGCCCGCTGCCCCAAGCTTGCCTTCAAGCCCACGACCCATACTGGCCTTGCCAGACGAGCTCATCAGTCAAATTGCCGCGGGTGAGGTGGTGGAGCGCCCCGCCTCTGTGGTGCGTGAGTTGGTAGACAACGCCATAGACGCAGGCGCCACCAGCATCACGGTGCGTTTGCAAGCTGGCGGGGTGCGCTTGATTACTGTCGAGGACGACGGCTGTGGCATCACAAAGGCACAGTTGCCCTTGGCCCTGCAACGACACGCCACCAGCAAAATTGCCAACCTAAACGACCTTGAGTCTGTACAGACCATGGGGTTTAGAGGCGAGGCCTTGGCCGCAGTCAATTCCATTGCACAAGTCAGCGTGCTGACCCGTGTTGCACAAGACGCACATGCTTGGCTGCTAGATGGCCACAGTGGCGAGCTCAGTGCCGCGGCCCGAACTGCAGGCACCACCATAGAAGTGCGAGAGTTGTTTTACGCAACGCCCGCAAGGCGTAAATTTTTAAAAACAGACAACACCGAACAAGCCCACTGTATTGAGGCGGTCAGGCGCCACGCCTTGGCCAGACCCGACGTGAGCTTTGCCATATGGGCAGACGGCAAACAGCTGGAGCTGTGGCGTGCCATGCACACAGACGGCTTGGCGCCTGATGACCATGCCAGCCTAGACCAGCGCATTGGTGATGTGCTGGGCCATGGCTTCATTGACGACAGTTTGACGCTAGACCTGCGCTTCAACACCGATGAAGGCGAGTTGCGCCTGCGCGGCAGAGCCGGCTTGCCTGACGCGGCGCGGGCGCGGGCAGACCAACAATTCGCCTACGTGAACGGCCGCTTTGTCCGCGACAAAGTCATTGCACACGCCGCACGCAGTGCGTATGCCGACGTGCTACATGGCCACAAGCAACCCGTTTATGTGCTGTTTATTGACATGCCGCCAACGCGGGTTGACGTCAACGTTCACCCTACCAAAATCGAGGTGCGCTTTCGCGACAGCCGAGCCATTCACCAACTCGTGTCGCGTGCCATTGGCCAAGCCTTGGCCGTGCCACGCGCAGGCATAGCCAATGCGCTGCCAACGCCCGCGTGGCAAGCGCCACCCACGTTGGGTGGCTCACCACCGCTGGCCACCAGCGGTCAAAACCCATTGCCTTGGCGCACGCCAGGCGCTGTCAGCCACTGGGACGCGGCCACCCCAGCTCACAGCCGACACGCCGCGCAAGAGCTGGCTGCACTGTGGCAGCCACATAGCAACACAACCGCGCGTGCCGCTGACAGCACTGGCGCGACTGCCAGCGACAACACAGTACCCAGCGCCACCACATCAACCCCTGACCCCTTTGCGCTGCCAAGTGGCGAGTGGCCTTTGGGCAGCGCTGTCGCCCAAATCCACGGCGTGTATATATTGGCGCAAAACGCCAACGGCTTGGTAGTAGTGGACATGCACGCCGCACACGAGCGCATTGTGTACGAGCGGCTTAAAGCGCAGCTTGGCGATGGCTTAGACCAGCAAGTGAGCAGCCAACCACTGCTCATACCGACCAGCTTTGCCGCCACGCCGCTGGAAATAGCCACGGCCCACAGCCACGCGCAAACGCTCAACACCTTGGGCTTGGTGGTTGAGCCTCTTACACCTAAAACCTTGGCCGTACGTGCCGTGCCCACCGCACTGGCTCAAGGCGACGCGACAACGTTGGCCAGAAGCGTGTTGGCAGAACTTCAGCAGCACGACGCCAGCACCGTTATTGCTCGCGCGCACAATGAGCTCTTGGGCACCATGGCCTGCCACGGTGCCGTTCGCGCCAACCGCAGCCTGACCATTGCCGAGATGAATGCGCTGCTGCGCCAAATGGAAGTGACCGCACGCTCTGACCAGTGCAACCATGGTCGCCCCACGTGGCAGCAACTCACCATGAAAGACTTAGACCGCTTGTTTTTGCGCGGACGTTGAACCCACCTTATGCACGTACAGCCCGCATCGCCCAGCTTGCCTACAGACACCACAGCACCCAAACTGCCTATGTCACCCCACCTGGTAGTGGTCTTGGTGGCGTTGCTGATGGGTATACAACCGATCACCACAGACTTGTACTTGCCTGCTTTGCCCATGCTGCGCGGCGAACTCAGCGCCAGCATGATGCAAGTGCAGCTCACACTGACAGCCTTGTCGCTGTCGTTTGGTATCTCGCAATTGGTGTGGGGGCCTATATCAGACCGCTTTGGCAGACGCCCCGTGTTGTTGATTGGTTTGAGCGCCTACACAGTGGCGGCATTTGCCAGCGTATTGGCACCACACATTGAAGCGCTGATTGTGTGCCGCATGGTGCAAGGCGCAGCCATGGGGGCTTCAGTCATGGGCGCGCGCGCCATTGTGCGCGATCTGTACGAACCCGTAGAGGGTGCGCGCATGATGAGCAAGGGCTTGAGTGGTCTGGGCATCATCGCGTGTTTAAGTGCGCCCATTGGCGGACTGATCACGCAGTTTTCAGGCTGGCGCGCGGTGCTAACTGGCGTTGGCCTGTTTGGCGCTCTGGCCTTGTTCGTGGTGGCCACTCGCTTTCAAGAGAGCAACACCCACCGCAACCCCAATGCCCTACAAGCGCGCATCTTGTTCAGCAACTGGCGGGCCGTCGCCAGCCACCCCACATTTTGGGCATACACGTCTATTGCAGCAGCGTCTTACGGCGGCTTGTTTACCTTTCTAGCCACCTCATCGTTTGTGTTTATTGGTGTGTTTGGTGTGAGCAAAATTGGCTATGGCGGCCTCATGCTCATGATGACCAGCAGCTACTTGTGCGGCACTTTTTTATGTCGCCGTTTGATTAACCGCTTGGGCGTGGTGAACACCGTGCGTGTGGGCGCGGCCATGTCGCTTGCCAGCGGCTTGGCCTTGATCGCCCTGCCGCTGTTGACGCAACCCACAGTGTGGACCACTATCTTGCCGTTCATTCCCTTTATGGTGGGCCATGGGGTGCACAACCCGTGTGGTCAATCGGGTGCGGTGGCGCCCTTTCCCACCATGGCAGGCGCGGCCTCGGCTCTCAACGGCTTCATCATCATGGCAGTGGCCTTTGCTGTGGGCACTTGGATTGGCCTGAGCAGCATCGACAGCGTCTACCCGCTGACCACAGGCATTGGGTTTTGGAGCGTGTGCGTGGCGCTTGCTGCACAGTTCCTAGTTGGGCGTTACGGCGAAGTGGGCACCAACAAGCCACATACGCAAAAGCCCGCATGACACCTGCACCTGCGCCGTCGTCTGCACTGGTATTGGCAGGCCCTACCGCCAGCGGGAAGACTGCCGCTGCGTTGGCGATCGCCCAGCGCTGGCCCATTGAAATCATCAGTGTGGACTCTGCGTTGGTCTACCGGGGCATGGACATAGGCACAGCCAAACCAACGCACCAAGAACAAGCCCTGGTGCCCCATCACCTCATAGACATTGTTGACCCCACCAGCAGCTACAGCACCGCGGCCTTCGTTAAGGACGCCCAGGTGCTGATAGCCGATATTGAACAGCGTGGACGCAAAGCCTTGCTGGTCGGAGGCACCATGTTGTATGTCAAAGCCTTGTTAAACGGCATTGACGACATGCCGCCCGCCAACACCGACATTCGCCTGGCTTTGGACACACAGGCCAACGCGTTGGGCTGGCCCGCCATGCACCAGCGCTTAAGCCTCATTGACCCCCTAACGGCGCAGCGCTTGGCACCCAATGACAGCCAGCGCGTGCAACGCGCTCTTGAGGTGTTTGAGATCAGTGGCAAACCGATTTCACAGTGGCATACCAACCCGCAGGCTGGCAGCGGTTTGAACATCCCATTGCTGTCGCTTGAGCCCGACGACAGGGCGTGGCTGCACCAGCGCATAGGCCAGCGTTTTAACGCCATGTTGGAACAAGGTTTCGAGGCAGAAATGATGGCCCTTTACGAGCGTGGCGACTTAACGCCAGACTTGCCCAGCATGCGCTGTGTGGGCTACCGCCAGGCGTGGACGTTGTTAGACCAGTTGGGCCATTTAGGCGGGCCTGCCAAAGCCATGTGGATAGAACGCGCATCTGCCGCCACGCGCCAGTTGGGTAAACGCCAACTCACCTGGCTGCGCGGCATGACACAGCGCCACGTCTTGGCCGCCGACAGTCCCAACGTTGGCCAAGCGTTGTTGCAAGCCGTGGCCACACATTGGGGAGATGCCGCATGAGCCAATTGATAGGTCTACAAATCAGCGGGTTGTGCAAGCACTACGACATCGCTGCAAGCCTTGACCAGGGAGCCATACAACGCCACACGGTGCTAGACCGCATTAACTTGCACGTGGCCGCTGGCGAATTTGTAGCCATCATGGGCGCATCTGGCGTGGGCAAGTCCACACTGCTGAACTGTATGGCCGCCCTCGATACTTGGGACAGCGGCGATATAAGTCTCAACGGCCAAGCGCTTGGCGCACTCAACACGGCACAGCGGGCCACGTGGCGAGCCAAGCATGTGGGCTTTGTGTTTCAGGCCTTTCACGTGCTGCCACATTTAACTGTGGCGCAAAACGTTGGCCTGCCGCTGATGCTCAACGGCGTTGGCACAGCCAAGCGCAACACCTTGGTTGCCGATGCATTAGATGCAACTGGCTTGGCAGATTTAGGCGCTCGGTTGCCACAGCAATTGTCTGGCGGTCAGCTGCAGCGCGTGGCCATTGCACGCGCCGTGGTGCATGCACCTGCCTTGCTGCTGGCCGACGAGCCCACTGGTAATTTAGACCCTGATATGGGCGAGCGCATCATGGACTTGTTGGTCAGCACCGCACAACGCACTGGTGCCAGCTTGGTGCTGGTCACACACTCACAAACCGCTGCAGCAAAAGCTCACCGCCAACTGCGACTCAGCACAGACGGCCTGCACCAGCTACCACAGCCGCTCTAAGCCGCCGCTTTGCAAATGCCAAGCCGCACTGGCCATGGCTTTGGCCTCTGACTCATCGTGCGTCACCAACAACACCTTGGTGCCCGCGCTGGCGACACGCTGGCGAAACTCCTCACGCATGTGCACACGCAGGTCAGCATCGAGTGCTGAAAAAGGCTCGTCTAACAGCAGCAACTTGGGCTGGATAATCAGTGCTCTGGCCAAGGCCACGCGCTGTTGCTCACCGCCAGACAGCGCGGTTGTGGCTTGTCGTGCTTTGTCAGCCAAACCAAAAGACGCCAGCAATTCGGTGGCTGCCGCACGCGATGCGGCTGTACCCATGCCCTGCTCACGCAGGCCAAAGGCCACGTTGTCTTGCACACTCAAATGTGGAAACAGCGCAAAGTCTTGGAACATCAACGCAAAGCGCCGCTGCTCTGGCGGCCAGTCTGTTACATCCACACGGTCCCACAACACCCGCCCACCTTGCACAGGCTCCAGCCCGGCGACCATGCGCAGCAGCGTGGTTTTACCTGTGCCAGACGGGCCCAGCAAGGCCACCGTGTTGTGCGAGGCTGGCCACTGCCAACTCAAGTTGGAGGCAATGTCCCACGAGCTACCCGCCGCATCTGTATAGCGTTTGTTTATGTTGACCAGTTCAAGCACTGCCAGCTCCTGTTACCACTGCATTGTTGGTTTTTTTCGAAGGTTCTATGCATACAAAAACCAACACGGTTAGCCCCAACAACAGGGCTGACAATACCCAAGCGCGCTCCAGCTGCAAGCTACCGGGACGTCCCAAATGCTGGTAAATGTAGGTGGTGAGCGTGGTCCATTCAGGTCGGTTTAAAAATAGGCTGACGGCAAATTCACCCAACATACTGGCCATAGCAAACGCCATACCGCGGCGCACCGCAGGCACAACCAGCGGCCAACTCACACGCCACCAGGCCCGCGCCGGTGTTGCACCCAAACTGCGTGCCGCTTGCAACCAAGATGGTGGTAGGGCAGCCAACGCTGTGGCAACGGGTTGACTGACCAACGGAATGGCCAACAAGGTGTAAGCCGCCACCAGCAAACCCCACTGGTCAAGCCACTGCGGCACCAGCAGCAGCAAACCAAACGCCACCATGATGGGCGAAATCATCAGCGGCAACATGCCCCACATACGCCACCACCACAACCTAGCCCCACACGCGGCATGCATCACACCCAATACAGTGGCCGCCACCAATGCAGCGCCACTAAAGCGCAGGGTATTGGCCACAGCCTGCCATGTGTCGGCTTGCCACAATACACCCCAAGCTTCAGACGATGCGGTGGCCGCCTTCAGCGCAATGGCCAGCAGCGGTGCAAAGCCCACCAACACGCACACCAACCAGACCCACAACACAGCCACTGCGTCGCCAACATGAGACCAGCGGGTGACACGCAGCGCGACCAGTTGCGCCAGCCTGGGCTGGGCCGTGCTGAGCTGTAGCTTGGCGTACATCGCCACCAAGACGCCCGTCATCGCCAGCATCCACAGGGCCAGTTGGCTGGCCAACACCAATTCAAGCTCATGGGCAACCAAGGTGTAGATGACCACCTCTGCGGTGGCGTAGGTTTGGCCACCCAACAACAGCGCCAAGCCAAAGCCCCCCAAGCAATACAGCAACACCAAACACGCTGCGCTGTAAATATGCGGCGCAGCGCTGGGCAGTTCAATGCGCCAAAACGCGCGCCAAGGCGTGGCACCTAAGCTGCGCGCAGCCGCCAGTCGCGTGGCACTTTGCGCTGAAAACCCATACACCGCGGCGCGTACTATCACGCATAGATTGAAAAACAAATTGCCTGCAATCAGCAACCACGGTGAGTCACCGTCGCTGCCAGGTGCATACAGGTGGTTGCCCACTACACCGTTGGGCCCCCACCATGCCAGCACGCCCATGGCGGCTACCAATGTGGGCACCACAAACGGCAGCATCATCAAGCGCAGCAGCGCGTCTCGCCCCGCAAAGTCATGCCTAGCGATCACGTAGGCCACTGGTACGCCCAGCAAACAGGCCAGCGCGGTTGACACCGCTGCTTGGGTGATGGACCAAACCATGCGCGAGCGCATGTAGTCATCGGCCCACAAGCCCAACCACCCTTGCCAAAAGCCCAGCTGCGCACCGCCATCACTCAAGGCTTCTGTGCCAAACGACGCATACGAGCCGTACACACCAAACCACATCAGCTTGAGCATGGGCAGCAAGGCCATGACAGCAATAAACGCCCCAGGCCATACCCCCACCCAAAACGATGACCTCAACTGCATGGGGCCTGGCTGGTGAGCGTGCTCAATTGCACAACAAGTAAGCGCGCGTTAACGCAACACTGTTTGCGTGAACTGGCGTATCCAGGTGCGGGACTGCTCAGTCAGCACACGCTGGTCAATGGCCTGCGCGCTCGGCTGAACTCCGCTGTGGCTCATCACCGCATGCTTGGGCGCGCCTTGTTGTACTGGCCACATCCACATGCTTGTCTGCAACTCAGCTTGCACTGGGGCGCTGCGCAAAAAGGCCAAGAAGGCCTCGCCAGCGCCGGCCTGTTGACCACCAGCCAGCAGCGCAGCACCTTCAATTTGCACATAGACACCACCCATCAAATTGAGGTTCCCAGTGGGAGAGACTGCCAGCGGCTTGTCGCTGTAAAAGACCTCGGCGGCCGGGCTACTGAGGTAACTCACCACCATGGGTCGGGTGCCGCCGTTTTTGGTGAAGTCTTTGTAATAGGCGTCGCTCCAGCTGCTGGAAACCTTCACACCACCAGCACGCAACTTGGCCCACCAGTCCCACACGGCCTTGTCTTTGGCCTGCACAGTTGCCGCTACAAATGCAAAACCCGGGCTGCTGGTCGCGGGGTTTTGAACCACCAATAACTTGGCATACTCGGGCTTGGCCAAATCGTCAAGACTGGTGGGCAGTGCCACCTTGTTGGTGGCAAACCAAGCGCGGTCGTAATTAATAGTGACAAAGCCGTAGTCAATCGGCAACCAGTCAGAGGCTGCTGCGGCTTGCGGGTCAGCCGCCAACACCGCATCGCTGATGGCCAGATCACGCAAACTTTGTGGCAAAGGCGCCAACAAGCCAGCAGCACGGGCACGTACCAGCATGGCGTTGTCTATGCCAAAAACCACATCGCCAATGGGCGTGGCTTTGGTGAGAATAAGTTTGTTCAGCATGGCGCCCGCGTCGCCTGCTTTCACAATGCGCACCGTTGTGCCGCTGTTGGCCTCAAAGTCGCTGATCAACTCTTTAGGGAGGCTGAACGAGTCGTGTGCCACCACGCGCAACTCAGGCTTGTCGCCCGCATGTGCACTAAAAGAAAGCGACAGCATACATCCAGCCAAAGTCATGGATACCATGGCCAGCGCCGTGCTGACAGCACCTGCACGTTGACGCAGACGCGAACATTTCAAAGCCATTGCAGTTTCCCTGTAAATACAAACAAAAAAGCCACGCGCAGTGGCGTGGCTGACAACCTGTGGCACACCGCTCAAACTATGCACGCGTTGCTGTACCTGTGGCTTCAATCACACTTCCTACGCTGGCATCACCCAGATCAGGTTCATGGGGACTCTCTCAGTCTGTGTGGCCAACATCTTTGTTGGGTCCTCAGACACCCCCGGTGAAGTAATTTACTTTACCTGACCACGCGCAGTGCCGAATGCACTTGAACCGGCTCACCCCACACGTGGCTGATCAACGCGGCGGCATCGCTTGGTAGGTCGGCGCTGGAAAACATCTGTGGGTTGTGTGTGTCAACTTGTGACCGACGTGGCGGGTACGTTGACTGGGTGTACTGAGCAGCATTTGCAAGGCGTAAAACGCCACCCTCGTGCAGTTTGCGCTGCAGCTGGCGCGCCACGGCGTTACTGGGTTCTACCAAGGTGACATGTGGGCCAACAATGTCTTGGATGACATCACGCACCACAATGTAGTGGGTGCAACCGAGCACAATGTGGTCGGCACCACTGTCCAGCATGGGCTGCAGCCAAGCTTGCAGCATGGTTTTGATGCCAGCACGTGGTGCGTTGCCTTCTATCGCGTCTACCAAACCGGGACACGCTTGCACCACCATGCGCACGTTGTTGTGCTGGCCATGCGCATCCACCAGCCTGGCCACCGATGCGCTGGCGGCTGTTCGCGCTGTGGCCAACACACCCACCACCCCTGTGCGACTGGCCAAAGCCGCCGGCTTAATGGCTGGCTCCACACCAATGATTGGCATGCCACACCTCGCGCGCAACACGTCAATGGCCAGCACGCTGGCAGTATTGCAAGCCACCACCATGGCTTTGACCCCCATTGCTGCAAACCAGTCGCCAATTGCCAACACACGCTGCACCACCTCAACTGGCATTTTGTCGCCATAGGGCGCATAGCCTGTGTCGGCCAAGTACACCAAACGCTCATTGGGCAGCAATCTATGGATGGCTTTCAAAATAGGCAAACCACCTATGCCAGAGTCAAACACCCCGATTGGT
>Ga0208413_1000260_pt1 | contig 44965 bp, 38 predicted proteins | sample AntAceMetag02UKD_FD_184761 | JGI IMG/M metagenome (GOLD analysis project Ga0208413, IMG submission 184761) | Saline lake microbial communities from Ace Lake, Antarctica - Antarctic Ace Lake Metagenome 02UKD (SPAdes) (version 2) | ecosystem: Environmental > Aquatic > Non-marine Saline and...
GAGACGCCTATTCCTTATGACTCCGGGCAAGGCTATTGGCGAGCCTTTTTAGTCGGCCTGGCCAACACCCTGCGGGTGGCTGTCGTCGGCATTGTCTTGACCACCATTTTAGGCACCATGATTGGCGTTGGCCGCTTCTCGCGCAACGCATTGGTGCGCGGCATATGCATGGTCTACGTCGAGTTTTTCCGAAACATACCCGTGTTGCTCCAGCTGTTCATGTGGTACATATTTTTGACAGAGTTACTGCCAGATAGCTGGGAGCCATGGCAAATTGGCAACTTTTTCTTGAGCAAAGGCGGTGTGTCCTTTCCTGCCCCGCTGTGGGCATTTGGGCACCTGACAGGCTTTATAGGCTTCATGGCTGGCATGGTTGGCGTGGTCATGTACCGCCGACGTGCCCAAAAGCTGTTTGAAGCAACCGGTCAACTGTCCAGCAGCTTTTGGATACCCATAGGCATGCTGTTCGCTGGCGCGTTTATTGGTTGGTTTGTAGGCGGTGCGCCTTCTGATTTCAATACGCCAGTCAAAGGCGACTTTGCGATTGAGCACGGCGCAGCCGTGACGCCAGAGTTCTTAACCGTGTTGCTGGGTTTGACCATGTACACCGCAGCCTTCGTCGCAGAGGTGGTGCGTGCAGGTATTCAATCAGTGCCTGACGGCCAAAGCGAGGCGGCTTCAGCCTTGGGTTTGTCTAAAGGACACACCATGAAGCTCATCATGCTGCCACAAGCCCTGCGCGTGATTATTCCGCCCATGACCAACCAATTTTTAAACCTGACCAAAAACTCCTCATTGGCAGTGGCTATTGGCTACCCAGACATTGTCTCGGTCACCAACACAGCGCTCAACCAAACTGGGCGAGCGGTGGAGTGTATTGCCATTGTGATGATGGTGTACCTCAGCACGTCGCTGGCGACATCGATGTTTATGAATTGGTACAACAAGCGCTCTGAAATTAAAGAGCGATAGGCTGGCACATCACATGACTACAACAACTTTTAAACCAATAGCCGCTCGCCAAGCGCCAGTCAATACAGAGGGCGTTATCCCATGGATGCGTTCTAACTTGTTTGGTGACGCCCGCACCACCGCTGCAACGTTTATATTTGGTGGCCTGATGCTGTGGTTCATTCCACAATTCATAGACTGGGCAATTTTTCGCGCTTACTGGCTGGCCGACTCCGACGCGTGTAGAGCCGAAGGTGTGGGCGCTTGCTGGGGTGTCATCACAGAAAAATACCGCCTCATTATCTTTGGCCGCTACCCATTCGAAGAACAATGGCGCCCATTGGTTGCCACCTTAATGATGGTCACGTTGCTGGTAGCCAGTTGCACAAGGGCCTTCTGGAAACCTTGGCTGGTTGTGCTGTGGGCGCTGATGCTGTCCGGCTTTTTTGCCATCATGATGGGGGGTATTTGGGGGCTTGAGGAGGTCGAGACCAGCCGCTGGGGCGGCCTGCCGCTGACCATCATGCTGGCCACTATTTCTATTGCGCTGTCATTTCCGCTGTCGTTGCTGGTAGCGCTGGGCAGACGCTCAAATTTGCCAGCTATTCGTAGCCTATGCACGGTATTTGTTGAGTTGATACGTGGCGTGCCGTTGATTTCAGTGCTGTTCATGGCCTCCTTCATGTTCCCACTGTTTATGCCGGTAGGCGTGACCATTGATGTGCTGCTGCGCGTACTGGTAGGTATTACGCTGTTCCAAACCGCCTACATGGCAGAGGTCATTCGGGGTGGTTTGCAAGCCATACCCAAAGGACAAGTGGAGGCAGCGGCTACGCTGGGCTTGTCGTACTGGCAAACACAGCGGAAAATTGTGCTGCCCCAAGCCTTGGCCATGGTGGTGCCAGGCATCATGAACAGTTTTATTGCCATTTTCAAAGACACATCCTTGGTCACCATTGTGAGTTTGTACGAACTCACAGGCGCTCTAAAAATGGCACTGGGCTCAGACTCTGACTGGCGGTCTTTCTACATAGAAGGCTACTTGTTTATAGCCATGATTTATTTTGTATTTTGCTTTTCCATGTCGCGCTACAGCAGTTGGGTTGAAGCACAAGCCAACAAAGGCAAACAACGCTAAGCCTGTAAGCACAAGCGTTTATTTATACAACACACATTCGAGAATTCAATATGTCTGACCCCATCATCACCTTCGACAAAGTCAATAAATGGTATGGCAACAACTTCCATGTGTTGCGCGACATCAACTTGTCAATTGCCAAAGGCGAGCGCATTGTTATTTGCGGGCCATCTGGCTCTGGCAAGTCCACCTTAATTCGCTGTATCAACCGCTTAGAAGAGCATCAAGAAGGCCGGTTAATCGTCGACGGCGTCGAGCTGGGCGACGATGTCAAAGCCATTGACCAAGTTCGCAAGCAAGTGGGCATGGTCTTTCAGCAATTCAACCTGTTTCCTCACCTCACAGTGCTTGAAAATCTCACGCTGTCGCCCATGTGGGTGGGCAAACTGCCCAAGTCTGAGGCTGTGGCGCGTGCCATGGAACAGCTTGAGCGTGTGCAAATCGCCGAACAGGCTGAGAAGTACCCGTTGCAACTGTCAGGTGGTCAGCAACAACGCGTGGCCATTGCACGCGCCCTGTGTCTGACCCCGAAAATCATGTTGTTTGACGAGCCCACATCAGCGCTTGACCCGGAAATGATCAAAGAGGTGTTGGACGTGATGGTTGAATTGGCCAACCAAGGCATCACCATGATTTGTGTGACCCACGAAATGGGGTTTGCCAAAGCTGTGGCCGACAGAGTGATCTTTATGGACCAAGGTCAAATTGTTGAAGAAAACACCCCTGAAGAGTTTTTCAACAACCCACAAAATGAGCGGAGCAAAGACTTTTTGTCCAAAATACTGGGGCATTGAGTGCCCAGTACCTTGTCATTTCGCTCTAACTGTGACATTGACAATGCGTCAATGGGCTTTAGTTACTGCGATTTAAATTGGCGCTAAACGCTGGTTGGACACGCACCAAGCTGGCATTGCAAGCCAAGTACTTGTTGCGGTTTATAAGCTTTCAGGCAACTGGGCACCTGCTTGCCAGGCCAAGGCCGCAGCTGGTAAATCGCCTTGTTCAGTGGCCATGGTAGCCAACGAGACCCACGCACGCCGGCGCAGCGATGTGTTGCTGAGACCTTTGGCTGAACGCTCCAACAAGGGCTTGGCTTTGCCCCACAACTGGCGCTGCATATACGTTTGTGCAGCCAAATACTGCAGCACCGCATCTGAGGTGTGTTGCGCTTGAGCGAGCTCGACCTGTGCCACCCACTCTTGCTCTAAATAAGGCACCAGCGGCTCAATGCATACAGCGAGTCGAATTTGCTGGTCGTTGGTGAGGTCGTCATAGCGATGCCACACTGGCTGCAGTTGCTTCATCACGCGCTGTGCCGTCGCCTTAGCCACATCTGCCTGTTCGCTCAAAGCGTTGAAATCTAAATAGCGCTTGGCCCAAGCCAAGCTTGCGTCTGCCGTATCACGCTCTATGGCGGGTAGCGATTTCCAAAAGGCTTGCAAGCCAGCTTCATCGTCAACGCTGTTGATGACCTTCACAGCCAATGAACGCTGCAAACTCAGAGAGGCAAATCCAGTGAAAGCACCGTGTTTGGTTAATGTCCTAACGGCCTCTAGTGCGGCCAAAGGCTTGTCCTGAAGTTGCGCCAAGTCTAGCCGTGAACGCCATGCTTGTATGCGCCTTGACACGGCTTTTGGTAGCGCCAGTAAACGTGCGCTGGCCAGGGGTGCATTACGCACATCAAGCGCCCAGCGCAAAGAGCGCAACATCACACCCTCTTGTGCAGTGGCGCCATCATTGCGCACATCCAACGCCAATGCGGCGTCTAGATGGGCTTGCGCTTGGTCTAGGTTACGCATGGACTGAGAACTTTCAGCCATCACCCACAAGGCCAATACGCGAGAACTGGCCAAACGCGGCAGCTGCATGCCATCAGCAACGCTTTGGCGCTCCATGGCAAGCAAAGCCTCGCTGGCAGCGCTGAGTGCTTTGCCGTGGCGCCCAGCCAAATGAAGGCTGATGCTGTCGACCAACAAGGCCATTGCGCCACGCTCGACGCGTTGTACGCGGCCCCACTTGGCCTTGGCAGCTGCGAGACGCAAACCTGCGCTGAGGTTTTTTAAAGACAACAGCAACCAGCACACAGCGACCAACGCAATCATCACCAGATTTAATGAGAGGTCTATACGTTGTGAACCAACAAACAACGACACCATGGCGGTGTTGTCGAGAGCCCATGCAAGCGCCACACCTGCTAGCACCCATACAACCAAAGAACTTAACCATTTCATAATCAAGCCCCCTTATCGACCAGCAGCTGCAGTAGCCAATGCGCCCAGCGTCGACTGCGGCATGGGCACTTGCAAACCTTGAATGCTAGCTTGCGTACGCTGAAGCTTTTCGAGCAAGGCTTGCACCTCAACGGCACCCGGCGAACCGTACTGAGACACTGACAAGGCAACGGCAGCCAGGTCTTGCGAGGCCACATCGTGTTGAGCACCCACCAGCGCCAAGCGTGCATTCAGCACGCGCAGCTTGAGATTCTCGCGCAGCACCCAAGCACGCTCAGGACTTAACAAAAAGGTGTCGCTGTTGTCGATGTTGCGCACACGTACGAAGCTAGACATGTAAGCGCCGGCAGCACCTGACCAGCGTTGCCAAAAAGCAGCTGCTTGCGCACGCGCACTGTACCAAGCATTGACCACCCAGTTATCACCAACAAGCGGGCTGTTGGCGCCAGAGGGTTCAGTGTCTGAAACAACCTGTGCGGCGCTATTGCCTGCGAGCGCACCAGCAGTTGATGCACTGCCAGCGTTATTTGTCTCGTTTGCAGATTGATCGCCAGCTGACTCAATGGTCCTGTTGAGTGGGGGCGGCGCCATGCTGCGCATAGGCAGGCGGTCTATGTACGTGGGCAACGCAGCCAATTGCGCCACCAACATGGGTACATCCGTGCCAGCCACTTCTTGCAGGCGAAACAGGTCAGCCTCCATGGCTTGTAACACCGGATTGAGGCGGGGTTGTGCTGAGCGATTGATACGCTCAATACCCGCTTGCAAAGTGGCTATAAGTGCATTGGGGCTACCCATTAAGTTGGACTGCTGCACAGCGAAACGCATTGATGACTCTAAGTCTTGCACCAATGTGTCGTCGCGCGAACGCGAAACACTGAGCATGAGCTCCTCTAATTGCGTTCGCTGCAAATTCAACTCGCTGAGCTTGGCCTCTGCCAAACTCATGCGCGCCTGCAATGCTTGCGCGAGTTGCTCGGCAGCACCGGCTTGTGCACCAGCTGTTTTGGTTTGCACCAACACCGCATCAGAGCGCTGCTGGGCATCCAGGCGCGCAGTGTCGAGTTGTCGCCACACCATGAGGGCGCCGCCCGCGCTCAAAACAGCAATAAAAAGCGCAACCAAAGCGATCACCCAGATGACGCCTGTATTGGCGCTTTTAACCGTGCCGTTGCCGGTTGATGAGGACCTTTGGGCAGGCGCTGGCTTAGAAACAGCTTCTTTTGCAGGCGGTGCTTTGACCTGTGCTCCTGTGGATGGCGATTTTTTTCCGGTGGGTGTTTTCGGGGCAGCGGCACCCGCAGTCACGGCGGACACCTGTGCACCTGAAGCGGCTTGGGCTGTGGCTGCGGGGGCACTGGTTTGTGGCTCAACCGCGTCTATAGCGCTGCCTGCAGTGACTGGCGCTGAGGGATCTTTGTCTGTTGTCGTGGTAGCTGGTTTAGGGCTTTGGCTGTCGGTCATCGTGGCCTCATTGAAACTGCACATAGGCAAGTAAGTAACTGTCAGCGCACCCCATGCACTCAACACTTGTCTTATTGCATTGTAGGACGCATTGCTGATGCTTTCGATGTACTGACAACGCGCATCAAAAACACACTCAAAAATCAACCACGCATAGAGACCAAGGCACGCAAGACATCCTGTAAGGCGGGTCTGCAAGCGACAACCTGATTCCAGCCCAGTGCCCGGACACTGTCGGCGATTGTAGGGTGAGTAGCCAACACGCGCTGCTGATGCAGCACATCATCGCCACCCCACAGCGCGATGAGTTGCTCTAGGTTGCGCCAGCCTTGGGCGCTACTGGCAAGCCAAATGGTATGGGGCGCTGCCGCAGCCTGGTTCAGCACGCGCTGAACCGCGCCGTCATAGGCTGGCACAACGCGCTCATACACAGCAATGTGCGCCACGGTCATGCCCATTGTCCTGCACTGGTAGGCCAGCCAATTTCGACCTTGTCCCGCCTCGTTCGGTTTGTTCGCATTGTCAACAGCGCCATGGGTTTGCCCGCGCACAACCAGCACGCGGCTAGACGCCGGTGTTTGTACGTCCCTCTGTTGCAACAACGCTAGCTGTGGTCGTACAACCTGCCACAAAGCCTCTGAATCAAACTGCGCAGCATCGGCGCGGGGCTGATCTATCAGGTGTAGTGGCACGCCGAGTTGCAGCAACGCACTGGCCGTACCGGGGCCTGGCACCCAACATCGAGGACCTTGGTAAACAGGTTGCTGCATGGCGTCCAGCCATGTCTGGCTGTAAGCCGAACTGCCAGCAAACCAATGACGCACAGCATTGGCGCTCACAAACATCACGGCACTGTTGCGCTGCAGCCCAGACCATTCGGCCCATACAGCGGGTGAATCTGCCCGTGATTCAATTGCAATCAATGGCAGCGTCAGCACGTCAAAATCAGCGGCTTGCAGCGCCTGCAACCAAGGCGTCATGTCTGCAGCGGGCCTGGTGAGCACAACTGTGCAGCGTGGACTGCTGTTGACCGGAGTCACCTGGGCGGTGTGAATGGTGGGGTGTGCCGTCGACATGACAAGGTGTGCAATCAATGTGTGGCTTGCAAGCTGACTAGGTACGTGGCTTGGCGCCTGCGGCTTGCAAGCCCTGCGCCACCGCCAGCCCCAACGCATCAGCTTGGTCAATAGACTTAACGTCAGCGCTGAGCGAGGCACGCAGCACAGGCATCGCCAGCTCCTCATCGCCCCAAGCTGCATCCAATTGCAACAAGCTGCCCCCTTGCCAGCGAGCATGCGCAGCCAGCGGCACAGAGCAACTACCGCCCATGGCGCGACTGACAGCGCGCTCGCTGGCTACGCGCAGCCAAGTTGGCATGTGCATCAGTGGCGCTAAAGCTGCACGCAGGTCGGCCCGGTCGGATTTAATCTCAATGCCTAAAGCACCTTGACCGGCGGCTGGGAGCATCTCTTCAAAGGTAAAAATACGGCGTATGCGCTGGGGCAACCCCAAGCGTTTAAGGCCTGCTGAAGCCAACACAATGGCGTCATAAGCGCCGCTGTCTAGCTTGCCCAACCGGGTATCTAGGTTACCTCGCAGCGGTTCAATGCGAACATCGCTGCGACCCATGGCAGCAAGGCGCTCTTGTAGCAAGGCGGCACGACGCAAGCTCGATGTACCCACCACCGCTCCAGGCGCCAAATCGGCCAAGTCGTCGGCGACGGCAGAGACCCAAGCATCGTGCGGGTCCTCACGCTCCATCACACACGCCAGCTCAAACCCAGGTGGCAAATTCATGGGTACATCCTTTAAGGAGTGCACCGCCAAGTCGGCCATGCCGTTGTCCATGGCCACTTCTAACTCTTTGACGAACAGGCCTTTACCGCCCACTTTACTCAACGATCTATCCAAGATTTGATCGCCACGTGTGGTCATGCCCAGCAGCGTCACGGTGTGCCCAAAAGTGTGTAACAGGGTCTGGACATGCTCGGCTTGCCACATAGCAAGACGGCTTTCCCGGGTGGCTATGGTGATATGTAGAGGGGTAGTGGTAGGCACGTTGGTAACTGCTTGGTAAATCTTTTGACAAGTCAATGCTAGCATGTTGCACCGCCGCATTTTTAAAGAATTGTCATGGTCATTATTGCAAAAAAAACCAATTCTTCACCCGCTACAGTGAAGACCAACTCACCTAACAAGGACCAACCGCTGGTCGACGACATCAGGCTATTGGGTCGTATCTTGGGCGAAGTCATTCAAGACCAAGAGGGCAAGACCGCCTACGCATTGATTGAAACCATTCGCCAACTGTCAGTAGCCTTCAGACGCCAAGCAGATGCCAGCGCAGACACCGCACTGAAGAAGTTACTCAAAGGCTTAAGCGGTGATCAAACCGTCACTGTTGCGCGCGCCTTTACCTACTTCAGCCACTTGGCCAATCTGGCAGAAGACCGCCATCACATTCGCCGACGTGCCCACTATGAGCGCGAAGGCTTGTCACAGAGCGGCAGCTTAAGCGCAGCTTTTGCAACACTAGAGCAACAAGGTGTGGCCAAGCGTGCGCTGGGTAAAACCTTGGCAAGCATGCATGTATCGCCCGTGCTCACCGCCCACCCCACAGAAGTGCAGCGCACCAGTATTTTGGACGCAGAGCGCGCCATTGCCTCGCTGCTGCTGCAACGGGAACACTTGCTGCCTAGAGAGTTGCAAGACAATGAGGACAACATCCGCGCACGGGTGGTGCAATTGTGGCAAACCCGACTGATGCGCTTCTCAAAGCTCACAGTTGCAGACGAAATTGACAACGCCTTGAGCTATTACGAGTCAACGTTCTTGCGCGAGATACCAAAAATTTACCGCGACATAGAAGACAAGCTTGGCCTGACAGACCTGCCCAATTTCTTACGCATGGGTCAGTGGATAGGCGGCGACAGGGACGGCAACCCATTTGTTACAGCGCACACCTTGCAACTGGCCTTAAGCCGACAAAGTGCTGTGGCACTGCGCCATTACTTAACCGAGGTGCATTTGCTGGGCGGTGAACTGTCTATGTCAGCCCGCCTCATGCGCATCAGTGCGGACATGCAGGCCTTGGCCGTTCGTTCGCCAGACACCAACCCCCACAGACAAGACGAGCCCTACAGGCGCGCACTCACCGGAATCTACGCACGCTTGGCAGCCACGCTTAAACAGTTGAGTGGTACTGAGGCCACGCGCCACGCGTTGGCACCCAGCGAGCCTTATGCCGATGCACTGGGGTTTACCAACGACCTGCAAGTCATATTTGACTCACTGAACGCCAACTTCGGCGGTATGTTGGCCAACCAGCGACTGCGCAGTTTGCTGCGGGCCGCCAAGGTGTTTGGCTTTCACTTAGGCACCTTAGATCTGCGTCAAAGCTCAGATAAACACGAGGCCGTGGTGGCAGAGTTGTTGGCCAAAGCCCGCGTGTGCGACAACTACAGCAGCCTCAACGAGGCCGATAAGCGCGGTGTGCTGCTGGCACAGCTCAGCGATGTTCGCCGCCTGTTTGTGCCAACCACTGACTACAGCGAATTGGCGCATACCGAGTTGGCTATTTTTCACGGCGCTGCTGCCGCTAGGGCGGCTTATGGCGCCCAAGCCATCCGCCACGCCATCATCAGCCACACCGAATCTGTCAGCGACTTGCTCGAGGTGCTGGTGTTGCAAAAAGAAGCGGGCTTGTTTAAAGGCTTGTTGTCAGAAAAAGCCACCACAGACTTGATTGTGGTGCCGCTGTTTGAAACCATCGACGACTTGGCCCAGTCCGAATCCATCATGCGCGAGTACTTCGCATTGCCAGGCATTACAGCCATGATTCGCCGTGGTGATGCAGCGCAATACAACGAGCAAGACATCATGCTGGGCTACTCAGACAGCAACAAAGACGGCGGCATTGTCACCAGCAACTGGTCGTTGTACCGAGCTGAAGTGGCACTGGCAAAACTATTTGACAGCCTGCCGGGTACACCCATCACCATGCGCCTGTTTCACGGCCGCGGCGGCACAGTTGGCCGGGGCGGCGGCCCCAGCTACCAAGCGATTTTGGCGCAGCCGCACGGCACGGTGCGCGGCCACATACGCCTAACAGAGCAAGGCGAAGTGATTGGCTCCAAGTACGCCAACCCAGACATCGGTAGGCGCAATTTAGAAACTTTGGTGGCAGCCACTTTGGAGGCCACATTGCTGCCCAGCGCGGGCGACGTGTCCACGGCCCATTTAAACTTGGCCGGGCAACTCTCCACTGCCAGCATGCAGGCCTACCGCGCGCTGGTGTACGACACCCCGGGCTTTGCCGACTACTTCTTTGCCGCTACCCCCGTACGCGAAATTTCAGAACTGCACATTGGCTCGCGCCCAGCGTCGCGTAAAGCGGGTCAACGTATTGAGGACTTGCGTGCCATCCCGTGGGGCTTCAGCTGGGGCCAATGCCGGTTAACCCTGCCTGGCTGGTACGGTTTTGGCTCGGCCATCGCCACTTATTTAAACGGCGACTTGAACGCCAGCGACAAACCCGGTGGGCGCAACAAACGTTTAAGCGAGTTGCGCAACATGGCCATTGAGTGGCCCTTCTTTGCCAATCTGCTGTCCAACATAGACATGGTTATGGCCAAAAGCGACTTGGCTTTGGCCAGACGCTACGCGGAGTTGGTGACAGACCTCAAACTGCGCAACCGCGTGTTGGTTCAAATTGAAACCGAGTGGCATAAAACCGCCGAAGCGCTCACACTCATCACTGGGCACAAACAACGCTTGGCTACCAACCCCGCGCTGCGCCGCTCCATAGAGCACCGCTTCCCTTACATTGACCCACTACACCACGTGCAAGTCGAGCTGATTCGCAGATACCGTGAAGGAAAAACAGATGAACGCGTTCAGCGCGCCATACACATTGCCATCAACGGCATTGCGGCAGGTTTGCGCAATACCGGATAAGCAATCGGCACTGGCCTAACATCCATTACGCCCAACGCAGCGCACAACAGCGTTGAGAACTAGGAGCAAACTTTGCCACTTCCAACAACTATGAGCGCCATGGTTTTAACCGGCCATGGCGGGCTAGACAAATTGATGTGGCGTGACGACATAGCCACGCCACAAGCGGGGCCCAATGAGGTGCTCATTCGCGTGTTGGCGGCGTCTGTCAACAACACCGACATCAACACGCGCACTGGCTGGTATTCAGCAAAGCCCAGCACCAACGTCAGCACGGCGTCTACAAACGCATCCACAACACAGCCGGCTCAATCAGCCTCAGCCGTGGGTACAGGCTGGTCTGGCGCTGCCCTGGCGTTCCCCCTCATTCAAGGTGCCGACTGCTGCGGGGAAATCGTACAGGTTGGCGCGGGTGTATCGCCTTCACGTGTTGGTGAGCGCGTGATGGTGAGAGCGCTGCAAGCGCCACCCAGCACAGACAACAGTGGTGCACACACAGTGACTTTTGGCACTGATTACGACGGTGCTTTTGCGCAGTACAGCACCTGCGCAAGCCACAACGCCATCGCAGTGCACTCCACATTGTCTGCCGTCGAATTGGCCTCTTTCCCTTGCGCATTCTCCACCGCCGAGGGCATGATTCAACGTGCCAACTTGGGGGCCGAGCGCGTGCTCATCACTGGTGCATCTGGTGGCGTGGGCAGCGCCGCTGTGCAGTTGTGCAAACGTCGAGGTGCTCACGTCACGGCCATCACCACCAGCGATAAAGCCCAACACCTTAAAGACTTGGGCGCCAACGCAACACTCGACCGTGACCAAGCGCTTGAGTCGCAACATTACGATGTGGTGCTCGATGTGGTGGGCGGCCCGCGATGGGCGCACTACATTGACGCTTTGCGCACCGGCGGACGCTATACCGTGGCCGGCGCTGTGGCCGGCCCACTGGTTGAACTGGACTTGCGCATTTTGTATCTGCGCAATTTGTCTTTTTTGGGCTGTACTGCACAGCCCCAACATATTTTCACAGACCTGGTCTCTTATATTGAAGCCAATGAGATTGTGCCCACCTTGGCGCAAACCTTCCCACTGCACCAACTGCGTGACGCGCAAGAAGCTTTTTTAAACAAAAATTTTATTGGGAAAATCGGAATAAGCGTCGCTCTATAAGGCCAAGCATGGTGGCAAACACTTGCGATAACGCGGTGTATGCCTGCCGAGTTGCGGTAGCCTAAAGGTAGCAAAGCAGGTGATAGACGTGCGGCTCAATAAGGCTTATAAGCAATAAAAAGTTTGACAGCAACACAAGGAGAGTTGGCATGGGTATCGTTGTAACGCCTTCCGGGCAAGCCTGCGGTGCATCCGTCACAGGCGTTGATTTAACCAAGGCGTTGTCGCCAGATGACCTCATTTATATAAGGGGCGCCTGGCTAGAACACAAGGTGCTGAGCTTTCCCAATCAGCGCATGAACGATGACGACCTCGAGCGCTACACCATGGCGTTTGGCGGCTTTGGCAATGACCCGTTTATCGCCCCTGTGCCTGGGCGCAACCACATCATTGCTGTCGCGCGCAAAGCCAATGAGCAAGCGCCTCTGTTCGCTGAAAATTGGCACACAGACTGGAGCTTCCAAGCAACGCCACCGGCAGGCACCTGCCTGTTTGGCATAACCATTCCGCCAACTGGTGGAGACACGCTCTTTGCAAATCAAGAAAAGGCTTGGGACGACATGCCTGAGGAGAGAAAAAAGCAGCTACGCGGTCTTGTAGCCATTCACTCGGCTAAAGCGTCTTATGCCCCAGATGGCTTGTACGGATCAAAAGACCAAACCACTGACCGCAGCATGGACATCCGCCCTAGCACTGCGGCACGCAACCTGCAAAGCCACCCCTTGGTGCACACACACCCAGAAACTGGCCGCGAAGGTTTTTACAGTTGTCTAGGCTACATCGTTGGCATTGAAGGTATATCTGATACAGAAGCCTTTGAATTGCTGACTGAATTGAGAGAGTGGCAAAGCCGCGCCGCGTTTATTTACACACACAAATGGCAAGCCAACATGCTGGTAATGTGGGACAACCGGGCCTTGCTGCACAGGGCCACTGGAGGCTACGAAGGCCACGACAGGCTCTTACACCGCACGACTATTGCTGCGTTCTAAGCACGACACCACCGCTTTACACGGCGGTTTCAATGAAGCCTGTCACGGCTTGGTTAAAATAGTTTGCGCACCACTGCGTGCCAAGTCCTTTATCTTTATTCAACTGCACGCCACCCATGTCATCCAACCAACTCGACACCAAAGCCCAAGCCTGGTCGGCTCTTTTTTCTGAGCCTATGAGCGAGTTGGTCAAGCGCTATACCGCCAGCGTATTTTTTGACAAACGCCTGGCCAATGTAGACATACGTGGTTCATTGGCCCACGCCCACATGCTGCAAGCCCGACACATCATCAGCGCCGATGACCTCGCATCTATCAACAGAGGTTTGGCACAGATACAAACTGAAATTGATGCGGGAGAGTTCAACTGGCAACTGGATCTTGAGGACGTGCACCTCAATATCGAAGCGCGCCTGACCCAACTGGTGGGGGACGCAGGCAAGCGCTTGCACACTGGGCGCAGCCGCAATGACCAAGTGGCTACAGACATTCGCCTGTGGTTGCGGGGCGAAATTGACCAACTCAGTGAATTGTTGGCTGAGTTACAGCGCTCATTGCTGTCTGTTGCCAAGCGCCATGTTGACGTGATAATGCCGGGCTTCACACATTTACAAGTGGCGCAACCGGTGAGTTTTGGTCACCACATGTTGGCCTATGTTGAAATGTTTTCGCGCGATGCGCAGCGCTTGGCTGATGTGCGCAAACGCGTCAATGTATTGCCCTTGGGCGCAGCCGCGCTGGCTGGTACCAGCTACCCCCTCAACCGTGACATGGTGGCCGATTTATTGGGCATGGAAGGGGTGTGCCAGAACAGCCTCGATGCTGTCAGCGACCGCGACTTTGCCATCGAGTTCTCTGCGGCTGCTGCCATTATCATGGTGCACACCAGCCGCTTGAGCGAAGAACTGATTGTGTGGATGAGCCAAAACTTTGGCTTTGTGCGCATTGCCGATCGCTTCACCACCGGCAGCTCCATCATGCCGCAGAAGAAAAACCCTGACGTGCCAGAACTGGCGCGTGGCAAGACAGGCCGCGTGGTGGGCCATTTGATGGGCCTCATCATCCTCATGAAAGGCCAACCCTTGGCCTACAACAAAGACAACCAAGAAGACAAAGAGCCCCTGTTTGACACGGTAGACACCGTACGAGACACCTTGCGCATATTCTCTGAAATGATGGGTGGCCAACTCAACCCTGCCACAGGCGAGCGCGAAGGCGGTATCACTGTCAACGCCCAAGCCATGGAGCAAGCTGCATTGCGCGGCTATGCCACCGCCACAGACTTGGCCGACTACTTGGTCAATAAAGGCTTGCCCTTCAGGGACGCCCACGAAGTGGTGGCGCACGCTGTTAAAACGGCCATTGCCCAAGGCATCGATTTGAGCGAGCTGAGCTTAAACGCCCTACAAGCATTCGACGCGCGCATTGAGGCCGATGTATTTGAGTGTTTGAGCTTGCGAGGCTCTTTGAATGCCCGCCAAACCACTGGCGGCACAGCGCCCAGCCAAGTGCTGCTGCAAATTGCCAGACATGAGAAGCGCTTAAATGGCTAACTAGATTTGTAAATATCAAAAATTTCAAAAGCTCCTAAGTGTTTTTCAAAACCTAGGGGCTTTTTGCATGGTCACGCTGCGCTAACATGCTTATTAAACCAACAAGAACCAAGTTAGGAGACTGAAATGCCCGTCATTACCAACGTTGAAGATCTGCGCCAATTGGCACAAGCGCGTGTGCCGCGCATGTTTTACGACTATGCAGACTCTGGCAGTTGGACTGAATCCACCTACCGCGCCAACACCGACGACTTCGCCCGTATCAAGCTGCGCCAACGCGTGGCTGTGAACATGTCCAACCGCAGCACCGCCACCACAATGGTCGGCGAACATGTTGCCATGCCTGTAGCCATCGCACCCACAGGCCTGACTGGCATGCAGCACGCTGATGGTGAAATACTTGCAGCCAAGGCTGCCAAAGCATTTGGCGTGCCTTTTACCTTGTCGACCATGAGCATTTGCTCTATTGAGGATGTGGCCAAAGCCACTGACAACCACCCGTTTTGGTTTCAGTTGTACGTGATGCGTGACCGCGACTTTATTGAACGCCTAATTGACCGCGCCAAAGCTGCCAACTGCTCGGCACTGGTGCTCACCCTAGATTTACAGATTTTGGGACAACGCCACAAAGACCTGAAAAACGGCCTGTCTGCGCCACCCAAGCTCACCATCGCCAACATGATCAACATGGCCAGCAAACCGCGCTGGTGTTTGGGTATGGCCGGCACAAAACATCGCCAATTTGGCAATATCGTGGGCCACGTCAGTGGCGTGGCAGACATGGGTTCTTTGTCTGAGTGGACGGCATCACAGTTTGACCCTGAGCTGAATTGGGGCGATGTGGAATGGATTAAAAAACGCTGGGGCGGCAAGCTCATCATCAAAGGCATCATGGACGAGGCCGACGCACGGCTTGCTGTAGAAAGCGGTGCCGATGCACTCATTGTCTCCAACCATGGGGGGCGTCAACTAGACGGCGCCGAGTCCAGTATCAATGTCTTGCCGCGGATCGTGGCAGCCGTTGGCAATGACATTGAGGTGCACATGGATGGTGGCATTCGCAGTGGCCAAGACGTTCTCAAAGCCGTCGCTTTGGGCGCAAAGGGCACCTATATTGGCCGAGCATTTTTATACGGCTTAGGCGCTATGGGGCAAGCTGGCGTGACCAAAACATTAGAAATCATGCACAAAGAGTTAGACCTCACCATGGCATTTTGTGGCCATACCCAAGTGAGCACGGTCAGCCGTGACATTTTGGTACCGGGCACATGTCCTACCTAACCGTTTGATACCGTTGTTTGCCACACTGCCCGCCGAATGTTACACAGCGTGGGGCGGTGTGCAGGCATAGCCAACCCACACACAGGTATGCTTAGGGCGTGTCCACTTCGCCTACACATTCACCGACAACGCCAGCACCGATCTCAGCACTGTCTTTGACGGTGTCGCAGTCGCAGTCCCAATCGCAATCACCATTGATGAGGCGTATTGCTCACCTAGACATGGATGCATTTTATGCATCCGTGGAGCTCCTGCGCTATCCGCAGCTCACAGGCCTGCCCGTTGTGATTGGCGGGGGACGAGACGCACAGCCCAAAGCATTAGACGGCTTGGCCATAGACCAGTTGCCGCTGTCGCAGTTTGCGCGGCTGCGCAGTTACACTGGCCGCGGCGTCATCACCACCGCCTCCTATGCGGCTCGCAAGTTTGGCATTGGCTCTGCCATGGGCCTGATGAAAGCCGCAGCCCTATGCCCCGAGGCCCTGCTGTTACCAACAGACTTCGAACGCTACCGTGACTACTCGCGCCGCTTCAAACAAATCATTCTAGACATCGCACCAATCATGGAAAACCGCGGTGTAGACGAGGTGTATATTGACTTAACCAACGTGGCCGGCGGGCAGCGTGAAGGCGGTCGGGTCATTGCGCGGTTGATACAAAAACAAATACTTTTAGAAACAGGACTGACCTGCTCCATAGGCATTGCACCCAACAAACTACTGGCCAAAATGGCCAGCGAATTGGACAAACCAAACGGCATTAGCGTGCTGTTTGAAGCAGACTTGGCCTCAAAAATATGGCCACTGCCTTGTAAGAAAATGAACGGCATTGGGCCTAAATCCAATGAGAAGCTCACAGCATTTGGTCTACACACGCTGGGCGATATTGCAGCTTGCGACAGACACTGGCTGATAGAAAACTTTGGCAACAGTTACGGCGCATGGCTATATGAGTCTGCACACGGGCGCGACGAACGCGAGGTTGTTACCCATAGCGAGCCTGTATCGATTAGTCGAGAAACCACTTTTGAGCGCGACCTGCACCCCAAACGCGACAAAGCACAGCTGGGCGAGGTGTTTACCAAACTGTGCGAACGGCTGGCCAGCGACTTGGACAACAAGGGCTATCAAGCAACAACCATTGGCATTAAGCTGCGCGATGACACCTTTCAAACCACCACCCGCGACATCAGTCTGAACAAGCCCGTGGCAAGCGCCAAAGACATACGCCGCGCAGCCGGTAACGCACTTAAACGCGCCCCACTCAACCGCCCACTGCGCTTGCTGGGCGTCAAATTGAGTCGACTGGTTAAAACAAGTGATCTACAACTCGACACACCAGCGCCAAGCACGTTGAATTTGTTTGACGATGTCGATTGATTTGTCAGCGCTTAACCACTGTCAGCCTTTACATGATGTGATGCCGTGTCAGCAGGACATAACAACTCACCACCGCCCAATAATCAAACGGCTGTGCGTCTAAACACCAGCTTGTCTGCGCTTGATACGCTCGGCTCGAAGACATAGCCATCAGTGGCAAAGTCTTTAAGGTGCTCGGGCTTGGTCACGCGGTTGTCGACCGCAAAACGCACCATCATGCCGCGCGCACGTTTGGCAGAAAAACTGATGACTTTGTAGTGACCGTTTTTAAGCTCTTCAAATGCACACGTCACGATGCGTGACTGAAGTACTTTTTTATCTACAGACTTGAAGTACTCTTCACTGGCCAAGTTCACCAGCACGCTGGAGCCGTCAAGCTCGGCGCGCTGGTTGAAGTAGTTGGCAATGTCGCTGCCCCAGTAATGGTACAAGTTGCTGCCTTTGTCGGTTGCCAGCCTGGTGCCCATTTCTAAGCGGTAAGGTTGCATCAAGTCTAGGGGGCGCAACACGCCATACAAACCACTCAAGATGCACAAGTGCGCTTGCAGCCAATCAAGACCGGCTTGCTCTAGCTCGGCGGCGGCCAGGCCGTCGTAAACGTCGCCGTTGAACGCCAATACAGCTTGCTTGGCGTTGCTAGGCGTGAAAGTGGGAGACCACGCTTGGTAGCGTGCCACATTTAAGCCCGCGAGCTTATCGCTCAAGCTCATGAGCTTGGAGACCTCTTGTGGGCTAAAGCCTTTGAGCGTGTCAATCAAGGTTTGTGCTTGCGGCACAAACAAAGGCTGGGTCGCTGTGGACGTGGTAGCTGGCGTGTCGTAGTCCAGCGCTTTGGCAGGGGAGATGGCAAATAACATAACCACTAGTTTAATAAAACAAAACAAACTGTGCTGCTTGTCCTGTGTCTGGGCTAAGTTTCGCTGCGTATTCTCTACTTCACGCACATACCGCGTGATTTAAGGAGTGAATAAATGAGCAAATTGACCACCATTGTCTTGGCAACCGCTATTCTGTCTACAGCCAGCTTAGGCGCCCTTGCCGCCAAGTCACATAGTGACGAAAAAGCGGCCATGGCGGCAGCCACAGTCTCGCTGGCCCAAGCCATCACCATTGCAGAACAGCATACCAATGGCGCAGCCATTGAGGCTGATGCTGAGCACGGCAGACAGAAAGGCTTGGTGTACGACATAAAGGTTCTCAGCCAAGGTAAGCGAATGAAAGTGACAGTGGACGCTGTGACTGGCAAGGTACTGGCCAAGCATGCCAAACATACCAAGCATGACGATCACGACAACCATGACGAGCACGACAGGTATAACGCCGACGGCCTTAGTAAGCGCGACGCCAACAGCAGTGACAGCAAGCAATAACTCGCAGACTTCGATTCAACTCACCTCTAATAAGACCCAGCCATGACCCCGTACCCACGCACCATGCTCGCCATACATTGGCTGACAGCAGCAGCCGTTGCAATTGCCTATCTCAGCAGTGATGACCCCACACATGGCACAACAGCCGTTGATGTATGGATGGGCAGTATGCACGTAGCCGCTGGCTTGTGGGTGCTTGGCTTGGTGCTTGTGCGCTTGCCTGTTCGGCTGTTGAGTGCATCACAACGACCTGTCAGCACACCCATGGTGGGCGCATGGCGTCGCCTACAAAGGCTGCCTGGCTATGCCCATGCAGCCTTGTATGTGCTGATGCTGGTAACGCCTGCTTTGGGCTGGATAGCCTTGTCTACGATGACACCAGACTTCGCCATGTTTGGCAGCAACTGGTCACTGCCCTTGCTCAACCAAACCACCAGCGTATGGCTAGACAGCTTGGGCGACATTGGCGAGATTCACGCCTTGGTAGGCAACCTATTTATTGCACTGATTGGCATACATGCTGCAGCTGCCTTGCTGCACCACCTAGTGATTAAAGACAACACGCTGCGCACGATGCTGCCCAAACGATTCCAAACCATTGGCCCTAAAGCTGTCCGTTGAAGGTCAGTTTATAAGAGCGTTGCCATAGCTGTGTCTGCTGCAAACAAGCGGGGCACTCTGCGTGCTTTAACCGGGCGGTTGTAACAAGCGTCCATGTAAAAATAATCAGTGCGCCATGTTGACTACAACCCAATTAAAACGCTCTTAACGACCCGCTCTGGAATGGCATGTATGAACACAGCACGTGAGGTAACTTTTTTTAAATTATCAACATGAACTCAACCAGTGAGAGCAACCGCTGATGACGACCTGAGGGCTGATTTTTTTACCATTTTTTTTAAGCACCACGCTATCAACTGGCCCAGTACTGTGCGTTGCGGACTTTGTTAGCGAATGACAACCAAGGCCTACACATACCAACGCCCTACTGGCTCACAGAGGCTTAGGTCAGTGTCTTTGGCATCCGCGTTACTGACAACCTAACCGATCACTTAGGTATACCCATCGTGGCGTGCACGCTAGGATGTGGCTTGGCATTGATGGTGGTGTTTGGCACATTAAGTACCGCCCTGTTGTTGTTAGCAGTCATTGTGGCTGTAAACAACCTCGACCTAGACTTGGATGAAAGCGACGTATTCTGTTTGCCAGGCCACCACAGAGCGACTACAAGCGTATAACGTGGTGAAACAAGCATACAAGCCTAGCAACATGCACATGAACAACGATGCTGGCAGCGCTGAAAAAGCTGACGAACATCTTGTACCCCTCACACACAGCCACAATTGAGCCATGAGACTTTTACTTGTTGAAGACGACGCCATGATTGGCGAGGCATTGGAGGCCACGCTGCGCGAGGCCTCTTATGCAGTGGACTGGGTGCGTGATGGCCTGATGGCCACAACCGCATTAAAAACGCATGACTACGAGTTGGTGCTTTTAGACTTGGGCCTACCCGGCAAAGACGGCATAACGCTGTTGCGCCAACTGCGAGAAGACGGCCACGCCACGCCAGTGGTCATTATCACGGCTAGGGACAATGTGGAGGACCGCATTCTGGGCTTGGATGTGGGTGCAGACGACTACGTGCTCAAGCCATTTGATGCGAAAGAACTGCTTGCGCGCATGCGAGCTGTGCTGCGGCGCAAAGCCGGTGCCGCTGCGCCTGTACTTAGCAATGGCATTGTGAGCCTAGACCCAGCCACACACCAAGCCACGTCACCAGAGGCTGAGCCGAGTATTTTGTCTAACCGCGAGTTCGCGCTATTGAACGCACTGATGGTGCGCCCAGGTGCCATTTTGTCGCGCAGTGAACTAGAAGACCGCGTCTACGGCTGGGGCGAAGAGGTCGACAGCAACGCCATTGAATTTCTCATCTATACACTGAGAAAGAAACTGGGCAGCAGCGCTATTCAAAACGTCAGAGGTGTGGGCTGGATGGTGGCACAAGCATGAGCTACTCCATACGCAAGCGTTTGTCGTGGTCACTAAGCTTGTCCATTGTGTTGGTGGCCACCATATCGGGTGGTCTGTCATACGTGGGCGCGCGCATCAAAGCCAACGACAGGCAAGACGACACCTTGCGCCAAGTTGCCCAGCTCGTGCGTCTACAAACGCCAGACATGTTGTCAGTGCGCGAGGCCGGCAATGATGACGACACAACCGATTACCACATTGGCATTGAGCCTATTAACCCCCCACCCAATTGGCCCGCCTCTCACGAGCAGCGGCAATGGCCCAGCAACTTAAGCCCAGGTATGCACAGTGTGCAGCTTGACGACGACAATTACCAGGTTATGGTGACACCCGTTAAAGGGGGCGCATTGTTTGCCGTATTCCAAGAGACAGACATACGCAAACACATAGCCAACGCAAGCGCATGGCGCGCCATTGTGCCGTTGTTGATACTCATACCAATTTTGCTATTGGTGGTCAACGACTTGCTCAGGCGTTTGTTGGCGCCCATCAATGAACTCTCGCAGGCGGTGAACCATCGCGACAACGACGACACATCGGCATTGCCACTGCTGCTGCTGCCCACTGAGGTACAGCCTGTGGTGCTGGCTACCAATCGACTGCTGTCACGCTTGGGTGAGAGCATGCAAGCACAGCGCCGCTTTATTGCAGATGCCGCCCACGAACTTCGCTCACCAATGACAGCCTTGTCTTTGCAAGCCCAGCGCCTCGAAGCCATTGCACTGCCAGCCGATGCGCGTGTGCGCTTGCAGGCATTGCTAACTGGCATCACCCGCACCCGCCACTTGCTAGACCAGTTGCTCAACTTGGCGCGCATACAAAATGCCATGCCAGCCAGCGCGAACAAGTCTGCCTCTGCTGCGCCGCTTACAACACCCGTCAAGGCCAGCTTTACCAGGGTACTTGAAAACACATTAAATGGCGCGCGGACCAAACAAATTGACTTGGGTGTGAGCGACGCCCCTGCAGATGAGGTGAACGTGAGGGCCAACGAAGACAATTTGGACAGCATTGTTCGTAACCTGGTCGACAACGCCATTCGCTACACGCCAAAAGGTGGGCAAATAGACGTCAGCCTACGCATTGAGCACGCTCACGCCATCATCAGCGTGCAAGACAGTGGCCCCGGCATTGAGCCCAGTGAGCGCTTGCGGGTTTTAGACCCGTTTTACCGTGTGCTTGGTACCGAGCAGTTAGGCACTGGTTTGGGCCTTGCCATCGTGAGCACCTTGCTGCAACAACTCAACGGGAGCTTGGTACTAACTGACCGTGCAGACGGTGGTACGGGTCTGTTGGCGCAGGTCAGGTTGCCATTGGCGCATTGACGTGCTGGCCAACTGGTGTATCAATGGCCTGTTGGTGTTACATCAACAGGCCACCCAGCCAGTTGCCGCCTAAAGCACTTTTAAAGCACCCGTCAACCGCTTTTAAACTGCCACAAGGTCACCGGCCAAATTTGACAAGGTGTCCTGGCCAATCATGGTGTGAGCCGGGTAATTCACATGATCACAACCCAGCTTGCAAGCTGCACCAGCGTGCAAGGCTTTGATCATGGCTGGGGTGAACTCATAGCGCACAAAGTGCACCGCAGAGGTTTTTTCGTCATTAGAGCGGTCCAAGTCTTCGTCTGCAATGGCGAAGACACGGCCAAAACCTTCAACCTCTACAAAGCAATGGTCCTCTACCCCAATTAAGCGAGCCAGTTCACGCCTGCGCTCGTTCACGTCGGCATACTCAATCAACATGGTGGCTTTCCAATTGCTGCCGTCTGGCACCAAGGGGGCATAGGCCTCAATTTCTTGCATGATGCCTTCTTCATCAAACACTTTCTCAATGCGCAGCATTTCTTGAATTTGTTAACGGACAGTGGTCTCGCTTTCAAACTGAAACACAAAATACTCGCCCAAATTAACGGTGCGCAGCTTGCGGTGCGTCAGCACCTCAGCCTTGTGGTCTTTGCGGTATTTGCTATAGGCCTCTAAGGTCATGAGACTGTCGCGGGTGATGTTGCCAGTGAGTTGCATGGTGTGTCCTGTAAAGATAAAAAAAATGCTGTCTCAGGTTTAAAACATTAACCAGCCAAGCCGTAGGCTTTACGTACCAGGGTGAGCGGGTGTGCCAACTCAGGCGCGCCCAAGCCGTTAACCTCAAAACCCTGTGCAATGTGGTGCCCGCCCAATGGGCAATCAGAGCTGATGAAGTCAGGCTTGGTACCGTCTTTCATAGTGGCCATGGCTTTGAACACAGGTTTGCCAATTTTCATGGCGGTTTGGTGGCCAAATTTTTTCACGCCATATGTGCCTGCATGACCTGAGCAGCGCTCAATGGTATTCAGCGTTGTGTGCGGAATCATCTTGAGCATTTCCTCGGTTTTACGCCCAATGTTTTGCACGCGTCCATGGCAAGGAATTTGGTAGCTGATGTTTCCCAATGGCTTGGGAAACTCCACCTTCAACAAACCATCGCGTTTGCGCGCCATCAAGTATTCAAACGGGTCCCACATGGCCGCTTGTACCAACTTGACGGCTGCGTCTTCGGGGAACATAAGCGGAATTTCTTGCTTGAACATCAGCGTACAACTTGGCACGGCGGACACAATGGCATAGCCCTGCTCAGCGTACTCAGCCAGCACAGGAATGTTGGCCTCTTTGCTCTTGGCCACAGACGCCAAGTCGCCGAGCTCTAGCTTGGGCATGCCACAGCATTGCTCTTTGTTGACGATGACGTAGGGCACTGCGTTGTGGTCTAGCACCTTGAGCAAATCTTGACCAATGCCTGGCTCGTTGTAGTTCACGTAGCAGGTGGCGTAAATAGCCACTTTCCCGGGTGTGCGCTCGCCGTTGACCACCGCGTGCGCTGGGCTTACATGGGCAACTTTTCGAAAGGTTTTGGTGGCCAGCTCTGGCAACCACGCATCTTTGTCAACGCCCAGCACCTGCTCCATTGCCTTGCGTACAGGCTTGGTTTTGTTGATCGCGTTGACCGTTTGAACCACGATGGGGATACCGGCCAACATACCGTGCGTGTCTGTAGATGCGAGCAGCTTCTCGGCCATACCCACCTCACCCTTTTTGAACTTGATGGCTTTGGCGCGCAGCATCGTGTGCGGGAAGTCCAAATTCCATTCGTGCGGCGGGGTGTAGGGACACTTGGTCATGTAGCACAGGTCACACATGTAGCACTGGTCTACCACCTGCCAATAATCGGCCTTGGCGATACCGTCCACTTCCAAGGTAGGGCTCTCGTCTACCAAATCAAACAGCGTAGGAAATGAGCCACACAAACTCACGCAACGGCGGCAGCCATGGCAAATATCAAAGATACGCTCTAGCTCGTCGTAGAGTGCTTCTTCGTTGTAAAACTCGGGGTTTTGCCAGTCTAGCGGGTGGCGTGTTGGTGCCTCAAGATTGCCTTCGCGTGACATGGAGATCTCCTGCTGGGAAAAGTTGTTTGAAATAAGTCACAAATGCTCAGCGAAACGCGCTACCCGACACATAGGCCAAGTAGCGCGTAACGCTCAACACTCGCGCCCAGTTAGCGGCGAGTACTGACGTTTTAAAGCAGTTGATTAATCAACCATCTCGGCCAACGCCTTGGCGTAACGGTTGGCGTGTGAACGCTCAGCCTTGGCCAGGGTTTCAAACCAATCGGCAACTTCGTCAAAACCTTCTTCACGAGCAGTCTTGGCCATACCTGGGTACATATCGGTGTACTCGTGGGTTTCGCCTGCAACTGCTGACTCCAAGTTTTGGCGTGTTGGACCAATAGGCATACCCGTTGCTGGGTCGCCTGATTGCTCCAAAAATTCCAAATGGCCGTGTGCATGACCGGTCTCGCCTTCAGCGGTTGAGCGGAACAATGCGGCGACGTCATTTTGGCCTTCGATATCGGCCTTGTTCGCGAAGTACAAGTAACGGCGGTTTGCTTGGGATTCACCGGCAAATGCATCTTTCAAGCATTGCTCGGTTTTAGAGCCTTTCAAAGCTGGCATGAGTATTTCCTTCAAGTGGTTAAGAAGTGCCGCAAAGTACATCGCTGTACCTAATCGAGCAGGTATAGGTTACTCAGAACACATGACAAGGTCTAATGACCCTAATCAATATTTTTGATTGGTTTTTACTATCGGTTCGCAAGGCCTATAAACAATAGGTTTCGATACTGCTCACTACAAATTGAAGGCTAATACCCCATAGAAACAATCAACTACTAGAAATAAGAATTATTCGCATCTTTAACGCCTTACTCATGAATAGCGGTTGCGCTAGGAACATAAAAAGCATGTGCCAAACGCTGATGCGCCTCACTGTTGCGGTCTGGTGGCTGGCGGCGCACGGCGCTCAGGTAGTGGTTGGTGAAAACGTCCAGGTAGTTGGCCAAGGTGCTGGCAGCAACTGGTTCTTGTGCCAGGGCCAGGCACAAAGCAGCTACCTCAGAGGTACAAAAATGGTCGTCGCGACTGGAGCGGCGCAAGCGGTAATTGGACGAAATGCCGGGGTGCAGACTCAGTACGGGAAAGGCGTCCAGGTAGGGGCTTTTGCGAAACATCTTTCTGGCCTCAGACCATGTGCCGTCTAGCAACACAAACAATGGGCGCTTGGCTGGTCGCTCGCTTGTTGGCTGAGCCTGCGGCGCAACGCTGGTGACCACTCGCTCAGGCTGCACAAACTCAGCGGGGAACACCACATAGGGTTGCCATTGCGGGTCACGCAAAACAGCTAGCAACTGGGGATCAACTGCTGTGCGTGCCCACGTAAATGCAAAAGTGTCCGGCACCACATCGGCGACCAGCCAGCCGGTATTGCTGGGCTTTAAGGCCTCAATGTCGCCCATGATCAAGCACACACCCGCATTGACAGCCAACTTGGGGCGCAGGTCGCATAGGCAGTGGCTGGCAACAAGACGACAACCGGCGCAGCGCACGCTGGCCGAGCCCCTGGCCAGGTAGGGCTTGGAGCTGGCCGCCAAGCGTTGGGAGCGAAGCGTGGCAACGGCATGGGGCTTTTTCATGGCATGAGTGTAAGGGCCAAGCCGCTGGTACACCAGACAGAAAAGGACGGCGGACAGGCTATCAACAGGTCGGCGCACAACAAAGAGACAGCAACCAAACTTAGGTAGGTCTTGGCGCTTGGCACAGGTCACTTGTTTTATTACAATACATAAAAATTTCGATTAGTACAATCGATTACGAATAAGTAAATTTTTTAAACGCAACCAACACTCAAAGGCGTTCCATGACCCAGCCACTTGCGCCAGCGTTAGCTGCGACCAACGCGCGGCTTACAGCGCCAGCGCCAGCCCCAGTACTTGGGCTGCACCACTACGCTTACCGAGCCAAGGACGCTGAAGAAACGCGCCACTTCTATGAAGATATTTTGGGCTTGCCGCTGTACCACATCATCCAAAGCGACCATGTGCCCAGCACGGGCGAGTACTGCCCGTACACGCATTTTTTCTTCCGCCTAAGCGATGGCTCTTACATTGCTTTCTTTGACCTTGGCGACGACCAAGCCGCCCTGCCCTCGCCCAACACGCCGGGATGGGTCAACCACATTGCGTTCTCGGTCGGCGACCTAGTCGACCTCGCCAATATGAAAACTCGCCTGCAAGCCCATGGCATTGACGTCATTGGCATCACAGATCACCACGTGTTTAAAAGCATCTATTTCTTTGACCCCAATGGTGTGCGCCTGGAGTTAACCGTACAACTGGCCTCAGCGCAAGACATGGCCAAAGACAGCACGCATGCACGCGCTCGTTTAAACGAATGGACGGCGCGTAAGAACGAATGGCGTGCTGAGCGCGCTGCCGATACAGGTGTGGGCACTGCAACCAAGCTCACACCGCTTCACAACGACAGACCTGAGATTGGTTGAGGCGAAGCCAGACAACATGAGTAATAACAACAGCAACTACACCAACCCGGCTTATAGCAATGGCTACGAATTCAGCGGTGGTGCAGGCTACGAGTTGCCCACCTACCCCTTTGTGACACCACCAGAACTGCTGGGTGCGCCGCCCACCATCTACCCTGTGGTGATTGTGGGGGGCGGTATGTCTGGGCTAACGCTGGCCGCGGGTTTGGCGCAGCTAGGGGTGCCCGCTGTGATACTAGATGAAGACAACACCGTGGGTGTAAAAGGTGCTTCATCGAGGGGGATTTGCTACACACAAAAGTCGCTTGAGGTGTTCGATAAACTGGGCATCTTTGAGCGCATCAAGGCCAAAGGCGTTGAGTGGCATATAGGGCGCACGTTCGCAGGCAACGACGAGGTGTACAACTTCAACCTGCGCGACAGGGCAGACTTTAAACTGTCCAGCCAGCCACCGTTCATCAATATCCAACAGTTTTATATAGAAGGCTATTTGGTGGAGCGTATAGCCCAGCTGGGCGTGGTCGATATGCGCTGGCAATCGCGGGTCAGTGCCTGCACCAGCAACGGGGACAGCGTCAACTTGCAAATAGACACCCCTGAAGGCAACTACCAGCTCAATGCCGCCTATGTGGTGGATTGCACTGGCACAGGCACACCGTTTCACAAGTGGTGCAATATGCCAGTATCTAGCATCAAGCGCGACGACCGGTGGTGCATAGCAGACGTGCGTTTTAAAGTGCAGCCACCCACTGAGCGCCACACTTGGATTGAAGCGCCTTTCAACGACAACCGCGCCGTGTGGCAACACCTCATGGCGGATGAGGTGTGGCGGATTGACTACCAAATGCGCCCAGACGACGACCCAGCCTATGTCAGCCGTGAAGACGTGTTGCGTGAGCGCTTGGCCAAACAGTTTGGCGCGCAGGCTGAGTGCGACATTGTGTGGGTAGGCCCTTACAGCTACCGCAGCCAACTGGTTGAACGCATGAATGCCGAACGCGTATTCTTTATGGGAGACACCGCCAAAGTGGTCAGCCCATTTGGTGCACGAGGCGGTAACACCGGCATCAGCGATGCCGATAACCTGGCTTGGAAAATAGCCGCTGTTCACCACAACCGCGCACCCGCCGCATTGCTCAACAGTTACCACCAAGAGCGCCACGAAGCCGCCAGCGTCAACGTGCAAGTGACTGCGCGCACCACACGCTACTTGCGTCCCAACGACGGCGCTGAGCGGTTGTTCAGAGACGCCACAATAGCGCTTGCCAAGCAGCACAGCTTTGCCCGGGCGTTGGTCAATACGGGGCGAATGGCCGAAGCCAACCCTTACACACGATCAGGCTGCTGTACCTACAACCACCCATTGGTTGGGCGCAGCGTGCAAAACGTGGCGTTCACATGGTGCAACGGCCAAGCCGCACACCTCAATGATTTGCTGCGCTGGGCCAACGGCAACTTGCTGCTGCTGTGGTTTGGCGATCTGCCCACAACCAGCGCAGGTAAACTTCGAAACACGGCCCGCATCAGTGGCGTACACATGGTGCAAGTGGTGGGCAAAGTCCAACAAACCAGCGCTGTAGAAGCCGTTCATGACGCAACAGGCGCCTTGGCTGCAGCGTGCGGTGCGCAGCAATGGGCATTGATTCGCCCCGATAGCTACCTAGCCGCCACTGGCCAAACCGCCAACGCCCAACTGATCAAAGCCATTGCTACCGCTTTGGCGCTGCCCTAAAGGCCACGCCACATGACCCATATGACCACCGACATACAACTCAACCTTGAAGACGCAGATGGCTTTTACGAGCAGCTGTTAGACGCGCACCTAGACTTGTCGGACAAAGAATCGGCCCTGCTCAACGCCAAGCTCATTTTGGTGATGGCCAATGCCATTGGAAACAGCGCCGCGTTGGCCAGGTGTTTGGCTGCAGCCAAGGCATAACCTCCCCACAGACCGCGCCCAATAAACGGTGTGCCCGCAGCAACGCCTCACCGTTTAAAATCAAAGGTTGAGCAAACCACACCCTAGCAAAGCCATTTATGAACGCGCCCACGAACGACACGCCTGACACCACAGCAGCCCCTGCACAACCTGGTTTGGAGTCTTTATCTAAATCGTTTGAACCAGCTGCGATTGAAGCTTACTGGGGTCCCGAATGGGAAAAAAGGGGCTATGGCGTGGCCGGTCACCGTGGTACTGGCCAGGCCAAAGACGGTGAAAGCAGCTTTGCCATTCAGTTGCCACCGCCCAACGTCACAGGCACGCTGCACATGGGTCATGCGTTCAACCAAACCATCATGGACAGCCTGACGCGCTACCACCGCATGCTGGGCAGCAACACGGTGTGGGTGCCGGGCACCGATCATGCGGGTATTGCCACACAAATTGTGGTGGAGCGTCAGCTGCAGTCTGAAGGCATTAGCCGCCACGATATGGGGCCAACACCTGCTGATGCGCGCAAGAATTTTGTGGCGCGTGTGTGGGAATGGAAAGAGCAAAGCGGCAACACCATTACCAACCAGATGCGCCGCATGGGCGACAGTGTGGACTGGTCACGCGAGTACTTCACCATGGACGATAACTTGTCCACCACGGTGACAGAGACCTTTGTACGCTTGTTCGAGCAAGGCTTGATTTACCGCGGCAAACGCTTGGTGAACTGGGACCCTGTGCTGATGAGTGCCGTGAGCGACTTGGAGGTTGAAAGCGAAGAAGAAGATGGCTCGTTGTGGCACATCAGCTATGACTTGGCCGACGGCTCTGGCAGCTTGGTGGTGGCCACCACTCGCCCCGAAACCATGTTGGGCGACGTGGCGGTGATGGTGCACCCAGAAGACGAGCGCTATGCCCACCTGATTGGCCACATGGTCAAGCTGCCGTTGAGCGATCGCTCAATACCCGTTATTGCCGACGAGTATGTAGACAAAGCATTTGGCACTGGCGTGGTGAAGGTTACACCAGCTCACGATGTGAACGACTACGCAGTGGGCCAACGCCACAAACTGCCGTTGATATGCATACTCAACCTAGACGCAACCATCAACGACGAAGCACCAGAAAAATACCGTGGCCTTGACCGCTTTGTTGCACGCAAACAAGTGGTGTCAGATCTAGATGCTGCAGGCCACTTGGTAGAGGTAAAAAAGCACAAACTCATGGTGCCGCGCTGTGCGCGCACCGGCCAAGTGGTAGAACCTATGCTCACTGACCAGTGGTTTGTCGCCATGAGCCAAGTTGGCAAAGACGACCCCACTGGCAAAAGCATCACTCAAAAAGCAATAGACGCAGTGGCCGGCGGTGATGTCACCTTCTACCCGGAAAACTGGGTAAACACCTACAACCAATGGTTGAACAACATTCAAGACTGGTGCATCAGCCGCCAACTGTGGTGGGGCCATCAAATTCCGGCTTGGTACGACGAGGACGGCAAGGTGTACGTGGCGCGCAACGAGGCTGAAGCCCAAGCGAAAGCACCCGGCAAAATACTCACGCGTGACGCCGATGTGCTGGACACTTGGTACTCATCTGCCTTGGTGCCTTTCTCCACCATGGGCTGGCCCAAGAAAACCCCTGAGATGGATTTGTACTTGCCCTCTAGCGTGCTGGTCACGGGCTATGACATCATCTTCTTTTGGGTCGCGCGCATGATCATGATGACCACGCACTTTACTGGCCAAGTGCCGTTTAAGCATGTCTACATACATGGCTTGGTTCGCGATGCGCAGGGTCAAAAGATGAGCAAGTCTGAAGGCAATGTGCTGGACCCGGTTGACCTCATTGACGGCATCGAACTGCCGCCCCTTTTAGACAAACGCACCACTGGTTTGCGCAAACCAGAAACCGCTCCCAAGGTCCGCAAAAACACAGAAAAAGAATTTCCAGACGGTATTCCCGCATTTGGCGCGGATGCGCTGCGTTTTACCTTTGCATCACTGGCCAGCTTGGGCCGCTCTATCAACTTCGACGTCAAACGCTGCGAAGGCTACCGGAATTTTTGCAACAAGTTGTGGAATGCCACGCGCTTTGTGCTGATGAACTGCGAAGGCCAAGACTGCGGCATGATGGAACACACCAAGGCTGACTGCGTGGTGGGCGGCAAAGCGCATGGCTATTTGCGCTTTAGCAAAGCTGACCGATGGATTGCATCGAGCTTGCAACGCGTAGAGGCCGATGTGGCCAAAGGCTTTTCCGCCTACCGCTTAGACAACGCGGCCAACAGCATGTACAGCTTTGTGTGGGACGAGTTTTGTGATTGGTATCTGGAGATTGCCAAGGTGCAGATTCAGAACGGAGACGCAGCTGCACAACGTGCCACACGCCGCACACTCATTCGCACCCTGGAAACCATTCTGCGCATGGCCCATCCGATTATTCCGTTCATTACGGAGTCTTTATGGCAAACTGTGGCGCCTGTAGCAGGGCGTGCAGGCCCATCTATCAGTATCGCCCCCTACCCAGTGGCGCAGCTAGAGCGCATTGATGAAGTGGCTGAGGCCGAGATTGCCAAGCTCAAGTCGTGGGTAGAGCAGTGCCGCAACTTGCGTGGAGAAATGGCCTTGTCGCCTGCCAACCGTGTGCCTTTGTTTGTGTTGGGCGACGACGCCTTTGTTGAGACTTACGGCCCAGCGCTCAAAGCGCTGGCCAAGTTGTCTGAAGTGCGCAGCTTTAGCAACGAAGCCGAATGGGCTGCGGCAGGGGACGGCGCACCCGTGGTGGAGCTGGGCCAAGCTCGCGCTTGTTTGTTTGTAGCAGTTGATGTGGCTGCAGAAACAACCCGTCTGGACAAAGAAATTGCCAAACTAGACGGCGAAATAACCAAAGCCAATAACAAGTTAAACAACGAGGCGTTTGTGGCCAAAGCACCACCTGCAGTCATTGAACAAGAGCGCGCACGCGTGGCAGGCTTTGGTGACAAGTTGGCCAAAATGCAGGTACAACTCGAAAAGTTAAAAGCAAAAACTTAAAACCTGAAGTTTATTGACTTGCCAACCAGCTTGGTTAAGACAAGCCACACACAATCAGACGCAACAGTCTGCTTGTGTGTTGGTGCTCAAGACAGCGCCGTTGCCGACCATCTACAAGACGACCAACTGAACTACTGCCCTGATCGTGCGTTAGCGCCTTTTGAACACAAAACTGTAGTCGGGCCCGGCAGCGTCCATCGTCATCAACTCGTTGCCAGTTTGTTTGGCAAATGCTTGGAAATCTCGAACCGCGCCCTGGTCGGTAGACACCACGCGTAACAGCTGCCCTGACGCCAGCTCGGCGAGTGCTTTTTTAGCTTTCAAAATGGGCAAAGGGCAGTTCAGACCACGGGTGTCTAGTTCTTTGTCAATGTTCATAGGGTGAAGGCGCACACTTGATAAGGCGCCCTTAAATATAGTTAAAGATACTGGATTCTAGCTGTCAGCCTGAATCCCTCGCTAGCCTCTGGTTTAGCCCAGTGACTGCGCAAGGCCACGTATGATGCTGGTGATTGCTAGAGGTGTCTCATGCCAGCGTAGGAAAGCCAACAACCAACGCTACTTAGGGCCATGCCGTTTTAACCCAAGGAAACACATGGGCTACACACGCACAACCGACAGCCCTCGCGCTGTTGATCAGCCAGTGCGACACACAGGTCATACAAAAAAACGAACCCTTATGTGCCTCGCAAAGTCCGAGCCACATTGACCCGTGTGACCTTACTCGCTACAGAGCGCATCCAAGTGCGCTCAAAATTTAAGTTTTTATTTTTTTATTACATTGGTAGATCGATCACCATGACAACACTTTCTTACTGGCGTTTACTGACCATTGCAGGTTCTGACAGCAGCGGTGGCGCAGGTATTCAAGCTGACCTCAAGACCTTTGCTGCGCTGGGTGCGTACGGCATGACCGCCATCACAGCACTGACAGCACAAAATACAGTGGGGGTGCAGTCTGTTGAGTTGGTGAGTGACGCTATGCTGCGTGCGCAGCTTGGCAGTGTGCTGAGTGATGTTGGCGTAGACGCCATCAAAATAGGCATGTTGCCCACCGCCTGCGCTGCACACATTGTGGCCGCAGCCATTACCAAGTACAAAGTCAAACATGTGGTGTTGGACCCTGTCATGGTCGCCACCAGCGGCGACCGCTTGGTGAGTGTGGAGACCATGCACGCCGTTGCCACAACGCTGTTTCCGCTGGCCACGCTGATCACACCCAATTTGCATGAAGCCTCGTGGCTTCTTGAACGAGATGTCACACGCAGTGATGAGCTGGCAGATGCAGGCGCAGACCTGCTGCAACTAGGCGCACAAGCTGTGCTGCTAAAAGGTGGACACCTAGACGGCAATGAGCTCAGCGATTACCTGGTGCAACCCAACCAGCTTGTCAGTGTGTTCAAGCGCGAACGCATAGCGACCCGCAACACACACGGCACAGGCTGTACCTTGTCTAGCGCCGTTGCGGTGTATTTGGCACAAGGCTTGCCATTGGTCAGCGCAGTGGCTGGCGCACACGCCTATATTGGACAAGCTTTGCTAGCAGGTGCCACGATGCAACTGGGACAAGGGCATGGCCCTGTTAACCATGGCTCGGCCCCAGTTGCCACACTGTCGCGGTGTGAAGCTGAACCTGAGGCCGCGTTACAAATGCAAAACTGATGGTCAGTAGCAACGTGGGCAGCCGGCATGCGATACGAAACGCAGCCAGTACCCCTAGCGGATGCGCAACATAGCAGTTGCGCGCTGTGACTCGCATACGGTTGCGGCGACACCAAACTGTGCCGCCTAACCCCACAACGTGTTAGGGCTGAATGGGCTCCATCCACTGTGGCTCAATGCCCTTGTTGCGCAGCCATTGCGCCATGGCGACACCTGTACCACCAGGCCAGCATCGTATATCTTGTGGCTTGAACAGCTTGTACTCCAACAATTCTGGGCTGAGGCGAATCTCTCCAGTTGCCACAGCATGGTAAGCAACAATGACCTGGTTCATGCGCTGAAAATCATAGACGCCAACCAAATTCAGCTCCTGTACAGACAAGTTGGTTTCTTCTGCAACTTCACGCGCAATGCCTTCTTGCGGCGATTCACCAGCTTCCATGAACCCAGTAATGAGTGCAAACATGCGGCCTGACCACGCTGCATTGCGCGCCAACAACACTTTGCCCTCGAACTCCACAATGGCCGCCAGCACAGGCGTTGGGTTGTTCCAATGCGTGAAGTCACAACCGGTGCAGCGCAAACGTTCAGTAGGTCCGCTGTCCTCCTCTCGCGTTTGCAGCGACAAAAGCGCTGCGCATTGAGGGCAAAACCGATAAGTTGCGTTTGTACCAGACATGCCGTGCTTACGACGGAAAGACGCCAGTGGACAAGTAACGGTCCCCCCGGTCACACACAATAAAGACGATGGTGGCGTTGTCCACTTCTTTGGCTAGCTGCACGGCAACGAACGCGGCACCTGCTGCTGAGACGCCTGCAAAAATACCTTCTTCGCGTGCCAAGCGCCGGCACATATCTTCGGCACTGGTTTGACTCACCAAACGCACTTCATCCACATTGCTGGGATCATAAATTTTAGGCAAATAAGCCTCTTCCCATTTGCGAATACCAGGGATACGAGAGCCTTCTTCTGGCTGCGCACCCACAATGCGCACAGCTTTGTTGTGCTGCTTGAGGTAGCGCGACACGCCGGTAATAGTGCCTGTAGTGCCCATGGCACTGACAAAGTGCGTCACTCGCCCGTTGGTGTCTTGCCAAACTTCGGGGCCTGTTGTCTCAAAGTGCACGCGTGGGTTGTCAGCATTTGCGAATTGATCCAGCACCACGCCCTCACCTTTTGTGCGCATTTGCTCTGCGAGATCACGGGCGTATTCCATACCGCCGCTTTTGGGCGTCAGTATGAGTTCTGCGCCAAAGGCCTTCATGGTCTGTACCCGCTCAATAGACAAGTCTTCTGGCATGATCAAAATCATACGGTAGCCTTTGATGGCAGCAGCCATGGCCAACGCAATGCCGGTGTTTCCCGACGTGGCCTCAATAAGCGTGTCGCCAGGTTTGATATCGCCGCGCTCTTGCGCGCGTTGAATCATGGACAGCGCGGGGCGGTCTTTCACGGAGCCCGCCGGGTTATTACCCTCTAGTTTCCCCAAAATGACATTACCGCGAGCCTCGCACACATCGCGTCCAATACGCTGCAGGGCAACCAAGGGCGTTTTGCCAATGGCGTCTTCAATAGTGGGATAGGTCATAGCAAAAAACAAATAAACAGAGCTTAGTAAAGACCAACTGTGCCACAAAGACCGAAACCCCACAGTCTTGCCTTCCACAAAAAAATACGTTCAGTGTTGAAATCTTGCGCAAACTTATGAAGGACCGTTAAAACGGGTGCAAATCTGTGCAATAATTCTGGCTTCAACACCGCCGGGGTGGCGAAATTGGTAGACGCAGCAGATTCAAAATCTGCCGGTGCAAAACACCGTGCCGGTTCGAGTCCGGCCCTCGGCACCACAGATTAAGCCTGAAAGCAGACCTGCTTTCAGGCTTTTTTCTTGCGCGCTCGAAACCTGTCGTTTGACAGCTTATCCAGTGTCACTCTTGTCACCATCGAACTTAAGCCAAGTGGCCCAATGGCAGCGCAGTGGTTGACTTGATGCACGCCAACATAATGTTCGAGCGTATATTGGCCACGCCTTGTATGCGTATCAAGCGCTTAAACACCTGCTCGGACAGTGCTTGTAAATTTGTAGCCACAATTTGCAACACGTAGTCGGCGTCGCCGGCTATTGAGTAGCACTCCAACACAGCGTCAACATCCGCGACAGCTTGCTCAAACACAGACCCCTCGTCGCCGTGGCGCGTCAACGTGACGTAGGTGATGGCACGCACGCCCAACCCAATGCTGGCAGGGTCTAACAGGGCAACATAACGGCGTATAAGACCAGCCTGCTCCAGTCGCTGCACACGTCTGCTGATTTGCGATGCTGATAAATGCACGCGCTCGCCCAACACATGGTGTGTGGCTTTGGCGTCGGCCTGCATAGCAGCCAATAAGCGCACATCGCTTGCATCAAGCATTGAATCTATATTTTTATCTGTTTTCATGCACTAATTATGCGCTTTTTTCTAATTAATTGTTAATTATGCATCCTATTAACGCTGTAAATTTCCCAAAATATACACCATGTGGTGATTGACCACACACGCAAATAGGACGCATTATCATGAGTAATTTATGTGACAACCCAATGGGCTCAAAAGGCTCAAAAGGCCCAAAAGGCTTAATGGGGTTTGAGTTAGTTAAGTTCGCCTTCCCAACACCCGGCGCTTTAGAACCGGGGTTTGAACGAATGGGTTTTAGCCTAGCGGCCACACACCACACACAAGACGTCGCGCCATACCGACAAGGCCACACGAACTGTGTCTTCAACCGAAAACCTACCAACGTAGCAGGGTTGTTTGCAGCCGAGCATGCCCCATGCACGCGTGGCATGGCGAGCCGTACTCGCAACTCTTACGGTTGCAGCGACACTACCGTTGATCCCCAACGGGTCCGCCGCGTCCTGAGCACCTTGCGGCTTCGACGTACAAATACAGCGCCCTTAGATAGGAGTTTTTTAATGAAATACGTTTCTAAATTGACTGCTTGCCTGGTGTTCACATGTGCGGCTGTGTTGCCAACCATTGCTAGCGCAATCGTGGCTCCCCTTACCATCATTGAGACGCCCCGTTATCCAGCTCCGACAGGCAACGAATGTGAACGCACTGGCATAACCATCCCCGAAACCGGCCCTATCGTTGTTCGCGATAATTATGGTGGTTCGACACTTTTAATGGTGCAATGTCGTGACATCATTTTGGCGTTAGGCCGCCCAGTTGTGCTGGGGGGGAACATCTGGTCGTCGCCGACGTTTCTGCTCACGCTTCCAATCAGTTGTGCCGAGTCCGATGCGGTTTTTGCTTTCCACGCATCACGACACAAATTCACAGGCCAATTACAGGAAAGAAATACTGCCGGCATCTTCCACACGGGTTCCCGCCACCGCCTGGCACAAAATTTTGCCGACAACTGGAACAACAGACACTTCACATTTGTTCAAGGGTCCGAGTTGGCACAGTTCGATGTGCCTGTATGCGCCCATCACAGCTAAAGTCGCGGTCGACACGCTGTTAAGGGGCCGCACTTAACCAAGACCGTTGTTCAGTTCACCCCGTCGCACCTTATCAGGACGCTATAAGAGCACCCTTCTCACATTGCGTCTCATTGACTGCGCAGTGCCACACCGCTTGCACTGACGTGATCACACCTGATGATGTGCGACGCTGATACGTGCACGCGCTCGCCCAACGCATGGTGTGTGGCTTTGGCGTTGGCGTCAGCCTGCATAGCAGCCAATAAGCGCACATCACTTGCATCAAGCATTGAATCTTTATAAATGGCTATTTCATGCAGTAATGATGCATTTTTTTCTAATTAACGCTTAAATATGCATGCTATTTGTGCTTTGAGTTGTCCAAAATAAACACCATGCGGCCATTTTGACCACACACACATAGGACCATCGTCATGAGTGATTTATTTGACAACCCAATGGGCTTAATGGGCTTTGAGTTTGTGGAGTTCGCCTCCCCAACACCTGGCGTTTTAGAACCGGTGTTTGAACGAATGGGTTTTAGCCTAGTGGCCACACACCGCTCAAAAGACGTGGTGCTATACCGACAAGGCGACATCAACTTTATTGTCAACCGAGAACCCAATAGCGTTGCAGGATTTTTTGCAGCCGAACATGGCCCATGCGCGTGTGGCATGGCGTTCCGCGTTCGTGACTCCCACCTGGCCTACAAACGTGCCCTGGCGTTGGGCGCTCAACCCATTGAACTCAACCCAGGTCCTATGGAGCTCAACCTACCGGCTATTAAAGGTATTGGAGGCGCACCGTTGTATCTAATTGACCGCTTTGAAGCAGGCAAATCTATTTACGATATAGATTTTGAGTTCGTAGAAGGTGTTGAACGCAACCCAGCCGGTCATGGCTTACAACTCATTGACCACCTCACCCACAATGTGTACCGCGGGCGAATGGGGTTTTGGTCGAGTTTTTATGAACGCTTGTTCAATTTTAAAGAGATAAGGTTCTTTGACATCAAAGGTGAGTACACAGGCTTAACGTCCAAGGCGCTCACCGCGCCAGATGGAAAAATTCGTATTCCGCTGAATGAAGAGACCAGCCAAGGTGGCGGGCAAATTGAGGAGTACCTCATGGCCTTCAACGGCGAAGGCATTCAACACATTGCACTCATTTGTGACGACTTGGTCGCCACTGTAGACAGGCTTGCGCTGGCGGGTGTGCCGTTGATGGCAGCACCCACCGAGACTTACTACGGCATGCTCGAAGAGCGTTTGCCAGGGCATGGTCACCACGTGCCCGATTTGCAAACACGGGGTATTTTGATGGATGGCACCACGGATGGCGGCCAGCCGCGCTTGCTGCTGCAAATCTTCTCCACGGCCCAACTAGGCCCAGTTTTTTTTGAATTCATACAACGCCAAGGCGATGATGGCTTTGGCGAGGGCAACTTTAAAGCCTTGTTTGAATCTTTAGAGCGAGACCAAATGAAACGCGGCGTATTGAAGCCTGCATCACCTGCAGCGCTTGCTAAACCTTCTTAAATTGGCACTTAAGTCGCTCCAGTCGTGGCCACAAGCGACAACGCGCAGCAACACAATGCCTAGCCGAATGTTGTCATGAATGGGCTAGCAAGCGCAGTTACTGGTTCAGCAGCCTAGAGCCTTGCGGCAAATGGGCCGCCAAAAATGTCATTTGATCGACCAATATGCGCCGGTTTCGCAGTATGAAGTCTTCCCACAAATTAGGCTTGTACGGCACGTACAGCAGCGGCATACGGGCTTGCTCTGGTGTGCGGTTGCCCTTGCGGTGATTACAACCTCTGCAAGCAGTCACCACATTGGTCCACACGTCCTGGCCGCCCTGCCCTTGCGGCTTGATGTGCTCGCGGGTCAGCAGGCCATCCATGACGCGGGCGCCGCAGTAAGCGCAGGTGTAACGGTCACGCAGAAAAAGCTTGTCATTTGTTAGCGTGCATTTTTGCTCAAACGGGTTCACATGAGGCACGCCTTGCGTACCGATGATGGCGCTGACACCGATAACCGACTGACGCCCTGTCAGGGCATTCATACCACCACGAAACAACGCTATACGGGCACCCATCTCCCATTGCACCTCATTGGCTGCGTAATGCAACACCGCTTGCTCTGACGTGATCCACGACTGCGGTAAGCCGTGGCCCGATAAACGCAACACTCTCACGGATGGGTCCTTTATCAATGCGCACCCGAAGATGTGCTTACACATAGGCCTGCAGCAGCCATGCACTGTGACTTGCCACTGATGATGTTATAGCCGGGATTGATGACAAGACATGTCCTTGACTGGTGAGGCCTTAAGAATCAGTCAAAATAGACGCTTTTAAGCCTTTATCACCGACCTGTTATGCGCACATACCACGGACTACCCACCAGTCACAGCAATGCCTTGCTGGCCAGTAGCTGTGCCCTAACCATCGGGAACTTTGATGGCGTGCACCGCGGTCACCAGGCTATGCTGGCGCTGCTGACCAACGAGGCCCGCCTGCGCGGCATACCCAGCTGCGTCATGGTGTTTGAACCTCACCCGCGCGACTATTTTGCGCAAGCGCTTAACAAGCCTGACGCAGCACCAGCCCGTATTGCCAGCTTGCGCGACAAGCTGGCTGCGCTCAAGGACTGCGGTGTTGACCAGTGCGTGGTACTGCCTTTTGATGCGCGTTTGGCCAGCCAAACGCCACAAGACTTCATCAACAACACGCTGGTCGCTGGTTTGGGTGTGCAGTACATATTGGTGGGCGACGACTTCAGATTTGGTGCCAAGCGCGCCGGTGACTACACCTTGCTAGACCGCGAAGGTCAGCGCTTGGGCTTCGATGTGGCGCGCATGATGAGCTATGAGGTACACGGCCTTAGAATTTCAAGCTCAGCTGTGCGAGAGGCCCTGCACACGGGTGATATGACCCAAGCGGCCGCCCTGCTGGGTCGTCCCTACCGCATCTCTGGCCACGTGGTGCATGGCCGCAAGCTGGGACGTGAGCTGGGCTTCAGAACGCTTAACCTGCGGTTTAGGCACAGCAAGCCCGCGGCGACAGGCATTTTTGTGGTTCAAGTACATGGCTTGGGCGAACACGCCATTGCCGGCGTAGCCAGCTTGGGAGTTAGGCCCTCGCTGGACGCCGACGACGTCAATGGTGGCCGCGTGCTGCTAGAGACGCACTGCCTAGATTGGCCACAGCCCATGGCAGATGCGCTAACTGGCGGTGAAGCCTACGGTAAAATCATAGCGGTGGATTTATTGCACAAACTACACGACGAACGCAAATACGATGGTCTCGATGCGTTGATTGCAGGCATCAACCAAGACTGCCACGATGCGCGCGCGCACTTGGCCACGCATGCCAACAACGCACTCACTGCCATGCAAACGCAGCGGTCAACCACGCTGGACCGAATTTGAAGATCTGCCAGCTTTTAAAAATCTACTCAACCTTACAGGCGCGCACGCCAACGCACACCAGTGACAGGCCGCTTCTTTGTTCCAAGTAAAGACCACATACATGTCCAGCGACAACACCGTTAAAACCGACTACAGCAAAACTTTGAATCTGCCAGACACGGCATTTCCCATGCGAGGCGACCTGCCAAAACGTGAACCGCAGTGGGTGGCTGAGTGGGAGGCCAAGGGCACTTACCAGCGCCTACGCGATGCGCGTGTGGGCAAGCCGAAATTTGTGCTGCACGACGGCCCACCCTACGCCAACGGCCACATTCACATTGGACACGCGGCTAACAAGGTGCTGAAAGACATGATTGTCAAAGCCCGCCAACTGGCAGGGTTTGATGCGCAATACATTCCAGGCTGGGACTGCCACGGCCTGCCCATTGAAAACGCCATTGAAAAACTGTACGGCCGCAAGCTGGCACGCGACGACATGCAAGCCAAAAGCCGTGCTTTTGCAACAGAGCAAATCGCGCAGCAAATGACAGACTTCAAACGCTTGGGACTGCTGGGCCAATGGGACAAGCCTTACCGCACCATGGATTTTGTCAATGAGGCCAACGAAATTCGCGCTTTCAAACGCGTGATGGAACGCGGCTTTGTGTACCGTGGCCTAAAGCCTGTGCACTGGTGTTTTGATTGCGTCAGCTCATTGGCTGAATTTGAGATTGAATATGCCGACAAAAAAAGTCAAACACTGGATGTGGCATTTGAGTGCGCTGACAACGTCAAACTCAGCGCCGCTTTTGGCCTGAGCGCCTTACCCAACCCAGCGCTGAGCAGCTTTGCGGTCATATGGACTACAACGGCTTGGACTATCCCGGCCAACCAAGCCCTCAATGTCAACCCTGCGCTCATCTATGCCTTGGTTGAAACCAGCAAAGGTCACTTGCTGTTGGCGCAAGACTTGGTCGACAGTTGCCTGGAGCGCTACCAACTGACTGGCACAGTGGTGGCCACCTGCTTGGGCCAAGCGCTAGAACACCTAGAGTTTAAACATCCCTTGTTTGAAGTTGATGCCGGCTACGCGCGTATGTCGCCCATTTACTTGGCCGACTATGCCACTGCTTCAGATGGCACTGGTATCGTGCACTCGTCGCCCGCTTATGGCGTGGATGACTTCAACTCCTGCGTGGCCAATGGTTTGGCATTTGATGACATCATCAACCCCGTTCAAGGCAACGGCACTTACGCAGCAGACTTGCCTTTGTTTGGCGGTATGCATATTTGGAAAGCCGCACCGCGCGTCATTGAGGTTCTGGCTGAAGCCGGGCGTTTAATGGCGACCACGAATATCGAGCACAGCTACCCCCATTGCTGGCGCCATAAAACGCCAGTCATTTACCGCGCTGCTGCCCAATGGTTTATTCGCATGGACAACGGCGTTGGTGTGTTTACCAAAGACAAAGCGCCACAGACCCTGCGTGAACTGGCATTGGCCGCGATCGAACAAACCAACTTCCACCCAGAAAACGGCAGAAAACGCTTGCGCGACATGATTGCCAACCGCCCGGATTGGTGTATCAGCCGCCAGCGCAGTTGGGGGGTCCCCTTGCCATTTTTGATGGATATCAACTCAGGTGAGTTGCACCCTCGCACACCAGAGATCATTGACCTTGCAGCTACTGTAGTAGAAAAAGGTGGCATTGAGGCATGGAGCAAACTAGACACGACAGACATTGTGGCGGCTATTGGCGAGCCCGCGAACACGGCTCAACACTACACCAAGAGCACAGATATTTTGGAGGTCTGGTTTGACTCAGGCACCACGCACACCACCGTACTCAAAGGCTCGCACGCTGGCAGTGCACACGAGTCAGGCCCTGAGGCCGACCTGTACTTAGAGGGCCACGACCAACACCGCGGCTGGTTCCACTCGTCCTTGCTAACCGCTTGTGCCATGTATGGGCGCGCGCCTTACAAAGCCCTGCTGACACACGGCTTTACTGTCGATGGCCAAGGGCGCAAGATGAGTAAAAGCGTTGGCAACGTGGTAGCGCCGCAAACCATCAGCTCCAAGATGGGTGCCGAAATCATTCGCTTGTGGGTCGCCTCAACCGACTACTCAGGTGACTTGGGTATTGACGACAAAATTTTGGCACGCGTGGTGGACGGCTACCGCCGCATACGCAACACACTACGCTTCTTAATGGCCAACACCAGCGACTTCAACATCGCCACCGACGCCATTGCATTTGACGACATGCTGGAAATTGACCGCTTCGCTATGGGCAAAGCGGCCACCATGCAAACTGAAATTTTGGCTCATTACGACCAGTATGAATTCCATCCTGTGGTCACCAAGTTGCAGGTTTATTGCTCTGAAGACTTGGGTGCGTTTTACTTGGACGTGCTCAAAGACCGCTTGTACACATCCGCTCCTGGGTCACTAGAGCGGCGCAGTGGCCAAACAGCGCTGTGGCACATCACACAAGCTTTGGTGCGCTGGATGGCACCGTTTTTGTCGTTTACAGCTGAAGAAGCATGGGCCATTTTGGCCCCAGACCAAGGCTCGGTGTTTGTACAAACCTTCCATGAGTTGCCAAAAGCCGACCCTGAACTGCAAACCAAGTGGGCACGCATTCGCGACTTACGCGAAGCAGCCAATAAGGCCATTGAGGAGCGCCGCACAGTTGGAGAAATCGGCTCATCCTTGCAAGCTGAACTGGTCATTGGTGCGCCACCCACAGACTTGGCGCTGTTGGAAAGCCTTGGCAATGACTTGCGCTTTGTGTTCATCACCTCACAAGTCACGCTGGAGGAAAGCGACGAACTGCGTGTGGCAGTTATGGCGTCAAGCAACACCAAATGCGAGCGCTGTTGGCACTATGTGGGCAATGTAGGTGTCAGCGCTGCACACCCAAGCATCTGTTCACGCTGTATAGCAAATATATCCAGTTAATAAGTATCAATAATTGAAAGTTAAATTAAACTGATTGCGAGATGCCTGCGCTGACATTCGTACACAGCATCATGTAACAACCACGCAGGTCACTTGAAAACCCCCAGCCACGTCCACTCATAAACCGCCCACCTACACACAACGCATGTTTGAACGTAAACAGAAAAACTCATTTGGTATATGGCTGTTAATGGCCACCATGCTGGTCGTTATAGACCAATTCACCAAAGCCCTCATCATGTCGGAATTCGACACTGGTGCAGGGGTTGTGGTGACAGACTTTTTCAACATCGTACGTGTACACAACTACGGTGCCGCATTTTCATTTTTGGCCACTGAAGGCGGCTGGCAACGGTGGCTTTTTACCGGTATTGCGTTGGCCACTGTTGTGTGGATTGTGTGGATGCTTAAAACCCAAGGTGGGCAAACCTTGTTTGCATTTGCTCTGAGTTGTATTTTGGGTGGCGCAGTGGGCAACGTCCTAGACCGCATCATGCATGGCTATGTGGTGGACTTTCTGGACTTCCACTGGGACTGGCTCACACCCGTGTTTTACAAAGGCCACTTTCCCTCATTCAACGTCGCAGATATTGCCATCAGCGTTGGGGCCATTGCGCTCATAGTCGATGAGCTCATTCGTGTGAGCCGCTCTAAAACGCATACCAAATAACCAGCCAATACGCGCCCTACAGGGGTCGCATGGCACTGCCATAGCCGCAATGCACTAACATAGTTATAAGTAGATTGCCGTATATATAACAACTGTGAGACTCACCATGCCCGCTTTATTACCCGACGTTGACCCCGATGGTTTACTCGAATTTTCGGTGGTCTACACCGATCGATCTCTCAACCACATGTCAAAACGATTTGGTCATGTGATGCGGGATATTGGCGCCATGCTTAAAACTGTATATGGCGCCTACAGCGTAGCCCTGGTGCCAGGTAGTGGCAGCTTTGGCATGGAGTCTGTAGCGCGTCAGTTTGCGCATGAGCAACACGTCATGGTGATTCGCAACGGCTATTTCAGCTACCGCTGGACGCAGATTTTAGATATGGGCCATATCGCTAAAAGCCACACAGTTTTAAAAACTCGCCCCAGCAGCACTGACAGTCAGGCGCCTTGGTCACCACCACCCATTGAGGAAGTAGTAGCAAGCATTGCCGCAGAAAAGCCTGGTGTTGTGTTTGCACCGCATGTTGAAACAGCCGCAGGCATGATACTGCCCGATGACTACTTACAAGCTGTCGCCAATGCCGTTCACGCAGTAGGTGGCTTGTTTGTGTTGGACTGCATAGCTTCTGGTGCCATGTGGGTCAACATGGAGGCCACAGGCGTTGACGTGCTGATCAGTGCGCCACAAAAAGGCTGGAGCAGCTCACCGTGCTGCGCCATGGTCATGCTGAGCAAGCGTGCACGTACCGCCATAGAGGCGACCACCAGCACCACCTTTGCCATGGACTTAAAGCGCTGGCTGGGCATCATGGAAACCTATGAAAATGGTGGTCACGCCTACCACACCACTATGCCCACCGACGCACTAACAAAGTTGTGCGCCACTATGCAAGAGACCAAAGACTATGGTTTTGCGAAAGTGCGCGAAGAGCAAATAGACTTGGGCGCCAAAGTGCGCCACCTGCTGGAAGACTTCGGCTTTAAGTCTGTCGCTGCGCCAGGATTTCAAGCACCAGGCGTCGTAGTGAGTTTCACCACAGACCCTGGGTTGCAGTCGTCTAAAAAGTTTTTAGACGCTGGCCTGCAAACCGCTGCAGGTGTACCGTTGCAATGCGATGAAGGGCCTGACTTTATGAGCTTTCGAATTGGCTTGTTTGGCCTAGACAAATGGCACGACAGCGAGCGCGCAGTTGCCTCGATTGCCAAAGCCTTGGCCATAGTAGCGCCTCGCACAGAAGCCTCGCCAGCTTAGGCCGCCTATCTCAACCACTTCCCCAAGTAGGCACCGCAGTACCAACCCATAGGTTGGCCCTGCAGTTGCTTGGTCGCTTAAAAACCTGGAATCTAGCTCACATCGGCCAGCTTAGGCCAAGGCTATACGGTTAAAACAGTACAACCAGTGGTTTTTCGGGCTTCTAAGTCTGTGTGTG
>Ga0208413_1000266_pt1 | contig 43946 bp, 43 predicted proteins | sample AntAceMetag02UKD_FD_184761 | JGI IMG/M metagenome (GOLD analysis project Ga0208413, IMG submission 184761) | Saline lake microbial communities from Ace Lake, Antarctica - Antarctic Ace Lake Metagenome 02UKD (SPAdes) (version 2) | ecosystem: Environmental > Aquatic > Non-marine Saline and...
TCTTGACCATTCATGTATGCTTGGTCATAGGTTGTAGCAGCAGAAATAAAACCAGCATCTGCCTGTAGCGCTGGGTTGCTGTGTATACGGAAGGAGTTAGAAAGAGTAGATGTAAAATTACTAAACATACCAGAGCTATTTTTTAATTTTTTAGCTAAGTCACCTTTAGGTCTAGGAGTGTCTCTTTTTTGGAACAAAGATAAAGACCCCATAGAGGTAAGACTATTGTTAGTAGCAGCCACTGCGCCAATACGTATAGGTGATAAGTTAGCGTAGTCCCTGTACTTATCATTTTGCATTTTTAAAGTCGCTGTCATAGCGTAACCACTAACCTTAGGTCCCTTAGCTATTCCTTCCCCGTCCACAGGTTGGTAACCATCCACCCACTCATAGTAACTCTTGTTCACCCCTGCACGGGCAAGCGCACGGCCCATCGGTTCGTCAGGATTGTTAGATTGTTGAGTAGCTTCCACCATCCTGCCGTTAAAGTTAGCTGCCAGAAAGTTTTCAAAAGCTTTTGCTTCCACAGCAACTAAACCATTAGTAGCTTGAAAGGTTGCATCACCTAATGTTTCTCCGCCTAGGTCTAAAAATTCAAAGCCACTCTCATCTGCCTCTATCTTATTTTGTAAGCCAAGCATTATTTTGGCTGCACCCAGATATGTATCCTCTGCAAACAAAGCTACTTCAGTTTCAGAGGCACCATATTTCTCTTTCATGTGCTCTAAAGCAGAGATGTTTCTACCTGGGTCTAACTGACTTGTTTTAATATTGAGGTCCAAATCATTAAGCTTAAGTCCAGAAACCAAAACCTGCCTAGTAAGATCATCCACTTGTGGCTTCTGAAAGGTGGGAGAAAGAAATGATTTTAAATCCTGGGAGTTTTTAAGCCTGGCACCTAAGTTATTTTGGGTGGCAGCAGCGTTAGCTCTATTGGTTTCTAACCGCTGTCTCTCTATTTGTTCTTCCATTGGCTCTAACTCACCTTCTGGGGTTCTAATGTTTTCTGCCAGAAAGTTTTGACCTACCTGAACTTGAGGTTGATCTCCCAGTGGGAAAGTCTCGTTAGGAACTTGACCAGGAGTTTGCCGTAAAGGTTGTATACCCTCTTGGTTATATTGTTGCATTTGGTTTTGATAAGAGTCAAAAGCAGACACCTCATTCTCAAAACCAGGAATATTCCTTACTGCAGCTATCTGTTCAGCGCTCATGCCTGAGTAGGCAGGAGGGGCAGTAGGAGCCGCCCCAAATGACACTCCTTGTGAGGTAGTGCCATCTGGTTGTCGGCCTTGTTGCTGTAGTTGTTGTAGTGGGTCGATATCAGTACCGGGACCACCTACACCTACTTGACCTGTATTAATTTTAGCCATTTATTTAGTTCTCCTATTTTAACTCGTACGGCGTAACCCTGTCTTTCAACATTGTCCCCGCTAAAGGAGTAACGTTAAGTGTTCTTCTCCACTTATTATCATCGTCAGAGATATGACCTTCAACCGCCTTACCTAAATCATCTAGGTAGTTGAGTGCCACTGATTCTGAGATAACGGAGTCCGTTACTTCTCCAGCGGTGTTTCCTAATACCTTGCCGATGCCTTTCCCTACAAGAGAGTTCTTTTCTCCATACAAAGGAAAAATAGCATCGATCGGGCGTTGTGCAGTACCGACCAGTCCCGAGGAATATATTCCCCGCATAATGTGTTTAAAATCATCGCCTTCTCTTTCTTCCTTTTCTTCTTTCCCAGTTAATGCATCTTTCATTGCAATAGAGAGGAAGGCTAGGGCTAACATAGAAGTCATTGTAGTAATAGCCTGCACTCTTGCAGCAGGCATAGATTCTTTACCACCCAAGTCCTTAAAGATCTGAGGTAGTATAGTAGCAGTTACCGTAGAAGTGTAACCTTGAAACATAGTAAACATTCTAAACCTAGGGTCACTATAAAAAGCAGGTCTATTGCCTTTTCGAGGCATAGCTATTGCCATGTCTACAAATCTAATTGCTCCTACCTTAAGTTGTTCTTCATACGCCTCTACTTCTGCTTTACTGTCACCTTGACCGCTAGGATCTCCCCTAACGTCATTTATATATGCTTGAGTAATAAACTTATCTGCATCCAAACCTAGTCTAGATAACTGATCTCTTGCTTCCTGGTAAAACTTATTAGGTTTCTGACCCGCTTCAGGCATATGTAGTGCGCCTTGGGCTTCCCAGTGCTGGATTGCGTCTCTTGCTATAGATAACCTAACACTCCTTTGTAAGTTTGTCAAAGAGTTAAGCCCTGTCCAACGAAAAAAGTTATTAACCAGTATAGCTTGTGCAGGAGAATATTCTGCTCCCACTCTTGCAGCAGGAGATTGTTGGTCTGCTAAATAACCTGCGGCCCTAAGTTCTTTCCTGTGCTCGTATTCTCTCATTGGAACTCTGCCACCTGAAAGAGAGTTAAGGGACTCGTTTACAAGAGCAGTCATTTCTTTGGCTGCTGTTTTGGCTAGCGTATACACTGCCTTCATTTTGTTAGGATTACCGTTGAATATAACTGTACCAATCTCTGGTATAGAGGAGATAACAGCCTTACCTAAATACGTTAGTGCAGTAGTAGTGGTCACGATATTCATTGTACGGTTATATGCTTTACTACGTATAACGTTGTCAGTGCCTGACTTTTGTGCGTGGTACTTCTGTATACCTCTAGCCAGTTGTATTCTCTCGTTATAGGTAATTTCACCATTACTGTAGGCTTTGTTAAGGTCACTGGCGGCAAAGGCCCCGTTAGCACCTATAAACTGACTGTTTATTACTTTAGCTGCAGCTTTGTTACTGTTGTTAGCAATGGCAACAAAAGGATCTGGTTCTAAAAACCTAGAAAAAGCAGGGTTTTGTGTTACATCACCTAACGCTTTCACATCTATAGCGTTACTATCTAAGTTCAGCATGTCGTCACCGATATCTTTAGGTGTAGTATATTCTTCTGTACTACTAAATATCTGTGACATCCTTTCAGCATCTTGTCTAGGTATTTTGTATTCACTAACCAGTAAGTTTTCAAATTCAGTCTGATTACTGTATACTCTACTGCCACTAAATCCTCGGGATAAAATGTTTACTTCCGTTCCAGAGTCTATGCTGGCCTGTCTGTTAGAGTCGAGTACTGCTTGTAGGAAATTTACTTCCCAAGTATCTAACTCAATTCCAGCTTTATTCTTAATGTCTGCCACAGTTAATTTTCGGGTTTTAGCACCCATCTTAAGGATCTTTCCATACTTGGCTTGATTCTCTGGGCTATACACATGCTCTGCAAACTGTTTTTTGTTTCTGAAAGGAGATTCACTAATCATTATTCTTTCATCAAATTGTTGCTTACCAGAATAATTGGCTGTAATCATCTGCTGTCTTTCTTCCAGGTTACCTCCTGCCCTACCGCTAACTGCTCCATAAATAGAGGCAAGTCTATTCATAATAGGACCATTGTTTTTGACTCGTGAAAAGATGTTACTAACTTGTCCTTGCAGGGCCTTTAATCCTAGCCTAGCTCCTCTGTCAATTACACCTGCCGGGTCATTTGCGTCCGGCTCTAGGTCTGCTAAGGTAGCAAGACTAGCGGTACTATTATCGTCTTTTACTGGACCGAAACCAACGTTGGTGTTAGCCTGTCTTGCGCCAAGGACATCTAGTTCTTTACCTTTATCAAAGGCAACAGCTTGATCTTTCTCTAGAACTCGGTTGCTATCAGAAACTCCTACCCTCTCGTTGTATTGTTTGCCAGCGGACATAGCTTCACCTGCCGCACCAAAACCTCCACCAAGAAAGAAACCAGCCGAGAAAGAATTCAACAATCTATTGTGTAGATTCTCAGGAGGCTCTGTACTGTTCTCTGCAAATACAGAAAGTATTTCCTGGGTAGCCTCAGTAAAACCTTCTATAGAAGCACTTGCGCCAACGTTAATACCTGTTGCCGATAATCTCGCAGACTTCTTTTTAATTCCCCGTTTCATCTGATCTGCAGTTATCTCAACTCCTCTCTCCGCCTGCTTACGCATAGTTTGAGCTAAGAGCTTTTCCGCAGCCTCATTACTTGTACCATACTTTTTTGCTACTTCCTTAACAACTTCTTTTCGTGCCGCAGAGTTAGTAAAGAAGCTTGATAGCTTGGATACAGGTACATACACAGTCAATAGGTCCAGGGAAGTTTGTAAAACACCATAACCGAAGGCCTTAGCAATATGTTTGTCATCTTTGGCCTGGGAATCATAGTTGAGTCCGGTGTAAATAGAGGCAGGAACAGCAAGAGATGCACCATAAGTAGGGACAGCTAAAACTGCTGCACCCAGGGTTATTCCCATAATAGGTAGGGAAGAGGCAAAGTTAGTACCAATATAGCTAGTAAACTCTGAAATACCATCTAAGGTCCATTCACCTGTATCTGGATCGAAGGCGTTTACATTCTTTAACTGGGGTAAGTCTTCTATTTCTCTTTTTATTCGGTTGGCATTTCCTTGACCCCAGTTATCCATTGAGTCTATATCTAGCATCTCCCCAATTAATCCCATTGAGGTATATATACCTAGCATACCTTGTTTCTTACCTGAGGCAAAGGCATCGTCTAGCTGTATACCTCTGGTTTCGTTCATAAGACTGCGGTTGTCATCTCTAATTGATACACCTGAGTACAAGTCTGGATTACGAGAAAACACTGACTCAGATACAGCCATTGGCTTACCTACAAAGGCGGAACCATAAGTATCTAAGGATTTGTTTATACGATTTTGATTAATCATATTAACCACACGATCGGTGTCGTTTTCGGTTCCCTCGGCTTTACGTACTGCTCGGTCTAAGGCACCCATAGATTGAACAACTACAGCATTGCTGGCAGTACCGTCATAGTTTGATTGAGCACCAAAACGGTCTACTGTTGCCAAGCCAGAAGATAATAGTCGGCTGGATAGGTGTTGACCAGAATCTGTTACCAGATCACCTAGTGGTCTACCATAGAAACCTCTTCTTACCCTTTCCCCAGTAATAAAGTTGGGACCTGGCCTATCTTGAGTTTGGAGAGATTCATTTGTGAACCCCTCCTTCTCAATAATATTGGCAGTAGCATCAGTTACAAGTTGCCCTGATACTTCTCCATCATCGAAGTCAAAGGAGCTAGTATTAAAGTGCTTTACTTCAGGAGCGTCTACGTCTTTGATACGTATATTCTCGCCTTCTCCGACTCTAGCAGTATCGGCGTCCACAAGGGAGACTGCAGTGTCACCTACTTGAGTACCTTCCCTTTTAATCGGAGTGCCTTGGGCATTCCAGAGCCTTTCTAGTTCAGATATAGCCATTCAATTTCTCCTTAATCATGTGATTTATTGTAACCCAGCAAGTTTTTCTCTCAGATAAACATAAAACTTATTTTCCCCTTTACCAGGTTTTAACTTAGATTTCTGATCGGGAGATAGGTTGTTAAATTCATCTACTGCAGACAAGAAAGCACCTTTCATTACTCCAGTGTCGGCACCGGATTTGGAGTACATATCCTCTCTAAGTACTGCTACTTTAGAAGAATCTACCTTGCCAGTACTTCCTATCGCCCAAATAGAATCTATTCCAGACTGTGCGTACTCGTCTAGAGACATATTCTTGATATAAGGGGTAATGTCCTTAACCGTAGTTCCATTCTTTTTAGAGTCAACCATAGCTGCCTGCATAGCAAGGGTAGTAACTCGCTTAATGTGGGAACCAACTGCCTCGTCTCCGATGGGGATACCAGAGCTAACCCAGTAAGTTTCAGCGCTTGTCATCATGTCTGATAGGAAAATTGCGCCTTGTTCTTCTTTGCCTTTAAACGCTTCTTTTACCATACTATCAAAGTTAGCTTTTAAATCTTTGATAAGCAATTGTGAGTTTTCGGCGTTAGTTTTTCCATTGCCCCCTTTTAATTTAAGGAAGCCAGGATTAAACTGACCGGGAACAGTACCAAAAGCAGCCTCAAGCGATTCAGGTGTAAACTTATCTCCTGCCAGTATTTCTGCATACTTGTCACGAAGTTGTTTCTGTGTATAGTCGGGTCCAGGTTTATCTAAAGTTCCAGCAATACCAGTGGCTGACCATGAGGCTACGGACTCAGGGGTATAACCGGAAGCAAGTAAAACTTTAGCAGCTGCGTTAGTCTTTGCTAGTTCAGCCTTAGTCTCCCTATCTGCTACATTTCGAGTTTCAGCCTGCTTAAGAACAGTACCGCCTGCCCAACGCATAGAACCTTCATGTGAAGCTCCTGATATTCTGGACATAAGATAAAAACCAAGAGCACGGGTTATGTCCTGTGTTTCTAAACCAAAGAGTGATTTAAAAATAGGACCTAACTTACCTAAAAGTTCTTTAGTATCACTACCACCAGCCCTTGCTATGTCCTCCACCTCAGCTGGGGTTGGCTCCGTAACAACGTTACCATTAGTATCCTTTACTTCACCGTCTTTTTCTGCGGTAGTAAGACCCGCGCCGTTTGAAATGGGTGGTCCTCCACCCTTTCCGCTATTGTCTACCACAGGAGGTACTTCTGTTTCAACAGTACTAGTGTTAACTGCTGCTCTGACCTCTTTTTCTTTGGCCTGGATCTGCTTTATTGCAACCTTGTCTTTTTCTAGCTGAGTAGTAAGAGTAGTAATTTCATCGTCTATAAAGGAGTTATCTCCAAGAGTGGTTGATATATTTTCTAGCCTTTTTATTTCTTCTTCTGTACTGGTGACAACGTCTGAGGCAGCGTACGTGGCTGCTTCCGCTGCATCCAGTGGAGCAAGTATAGGTGTTTGTAAGTTAATCGGGTCCATAACGAAAGAAGACATAGTATGTTGCTCATTTATTCTTTTGATCTCATTTGATCTTTGTTGTTCTATTGCAGCATCGTCTCCCTTGTCTGCAAGCTGGGCTAGTTCTGATTCACTTAATAAATCATAATTCTTCATATCCAGCGTAGGAACATCACGGCTAGCATCTTGAACTGACGGAGGTACAGCCATATCTACGGCAGTAGCAACGTCATAAGGAGTTCTGGGAGACTCTGTAGGCCTTATAACAGAAGGAACAGCAGTAACCATAGGCCTACTGGGGGCAACGCCGAGTAGTACTTGACGGTGCAGTTGTAAGGCTAGGTTATCTAGAGTAGAGTAGTATTGATCTGGTGTCTGCCCTGTGGATATTGCCATCTGTTGAAAGTTTTCATTTGCAAGCAAGGGATCTGTTGTCCGATTATCCTGTATCGGAATAAACTCTTGAATTACAGGGGGTACCATCTGCAGTTGACTAGGTACTCGAGGGCGAGCGGCATCCAACACGTAGGGAGGGATTACTCCTTCTGTACCGTCAGCAAGGTATTGAGGGTATTTCATTTCTATTTTCTCCTCAATAATAGGTTGTTGTGGTTGTGGTGGAGGTTGAGTAAAGCTTGCAGCGTTATTTTCTGGGACATTACCTGCTGCTGACTCATACTGAGCGGCAGATTCTGCTGCAGCTGCAGGGTCTGCTACTGATATTGGAGGTACAGGTCTCATTTGGGGGCGTAAACTATTAACTACTTGGATGTCTTGAGTACTGCTATTAGGCATGTCACTACCATACATTGCGGTATGATGTGCTTTTGCATCCTCCCATCTTTCTTCTGCCGGAGTTAGAATTTTTCCTTTACCTTTTGTATTATTATGCCCTACTATTTTTTGAAGCCTATTACTAGTTAAAGCGGGGGTATTACGGTTACCTGTAAAATTTTTGTTGTTTAGATAAAGACTAGTAGCCATTAACATTATATTTTTATCAGTATCTAACAAATCAGGATTAGCAACTAAATCAAACCCTAGCTCTTCACCTAGCTTTCTATACTGCTCTTTACCTGTAACCTGGATCAACCCCCGGCCTCTATATTTATGTCCATCTTCGCTAGAAGTATTACCCAATTTATAATCTTTTCCACGATAGGCATCGTTATAGTATATATCAAAAAAGGCTTTTTGACCTGCTTCATTTAATCTATTAATATCAGGTGTACCGTCCTTCTTTTTTGATTGGTAAAGAGGATTATCGTAAACAGCCGTAACAAGGTCTTTTCTTGTAAATTCTTTTCCATCGCTTGAAGTAAAAGTTAAATTGTTGTCAGCAGCCTTAAGCGCGGAATCTCTTGAGTAATTGGCGCTTTCTACTGTGCCTGTTCCTGCCTCTGCTTTTACGGTGGCTACAAAGGCAGCTGCTGTTACGGGATCGCTGTATGTGGCTTTAGCATAATTTCTAACCTCATCGATTATAATATTACCTTCACTATCAAACATTTTGTCTGCCCAGACATCAGAAACAACTGGTTGTACTTGGCTAGCCATTATATCTACTCCTGTGATTGGCGCATAGCTAGATTAGCCTTCATCTTATCTTGCGACATCTTTTGATCGAAAGCCATTTGCTTCCTTTGTTCTTCTGCTTCCCAGGCCTTCTTTTTCAAAGACATTTCTTGCACCAACTTTATTTGTTCTCTTTGGGTTTTACCAGATAAAGGTCCAGCCATCTCAGGCATAGCTTGTTGTGGTGCCTGCATAGGTCCCCCTTGTGCCATCTGGTTAGCTGCTCTACCTTCACTAACCATAGAGTCAATCATAGGTTTATTGACAGGATTCTGAGCTGCTGCGGCAGGGATAATAGCCTCACCGGGGGTCAGCATAGCAGGGACACTATCGGTACCACCAGCATAACCCATGTTAGTTGTAGGTTTAACACCCATAGTACCGTTGTTATATCCCATTCTTTCAAAAGTTCCTTCATCACGAAAAAGATACTCTTCCGAAAGATGATGGTCAGGCGTGGGTTCTCGTCTGTCCATAATATGCTGAAAAGGGTTGTAAGCTCTTATAAATTTAAAAAACGGAGATAGTTGGTCATCTGTTATATAACCTTTATTAGGATTTCGTTCATCCATTTTCTTTTGTGCTTCTCTAAAAAGTTGCTGGTCTGGTGTAAGCTCCTCAACTTGGCGCGAGCGACCCTCATCTACGTTTCTTGAGCCATTGTTATATCCTGGTACTCTCTTTGTACCGTTGTTATAAACTCTGGCAAGAGGGTCTGGACCAAAGTCCTGAGAGGGTACGCTGCTTGTTCCGTTGTTGAGTAAAAAAGGCAAGGCGGCTAGAGCGAAAGGCCCCATAGCTGCCAACATAGGGGCAGCACCTGCACCCAAGGCACCCATTCCTGCAAGGGAACCTACCATGCCTGTGCCTGCAACTGCAGGTATTGCGACTCCAGCAGCGGTGGTGGTAGCTGCAATAGGGGCAGTACCTAGTAGTGCAGTAGAAGCCGCCTGCATTGGCCCCTCCATCATCATGTTAGTTGCCTTGCCTGCTGCTGTAGAAAGTAACTTATTACCTATTCCAGGCTGTGACTGGGCCATAGGGCCACTCTGTATGTAGTTGGGTTGTCTTGATTGTTGTTCTTGTCCCCGCAGTAAAGGATCTTCTGCTAGAAATGACATTTACTTTCCTCCTGAGGTACCGCTAGACTCTTCTCTGTCTGCTCTTTGTTTCGCAGCAGGTGTAGCTGCTTTCTCTGCATAGTTAGTAACACCAATAGCATCACCGATACCTCCGAAAAAGTCACCCACTGCACCAAGTTTACCTACGCCATCTGCACCACCACCTGAGGTAGGGGTGTAGGATGTGTTAGACATTTGGCCAGGAGTGTTACTTGTATATGAAACATCATTAGGATTATTTGAGGTATAACCCGATGATGGTACTGTTGAATTCTGTGCATCCGCCATCATCTCTTCATGGGCAGTATTATTATTATTATTATCGCTTTGTAACACTACTACTGTTCCTTCTGGACTAATAAATCCAGGGCTACCTGTATAGTCTGTACGCCCAGTAGTTACTTCCCCATAAGGGTTACTTGAGTTAGGGTTAAAAGATTGAAATAGTCTTTGATTGGGATCAAGCCCTGGTTGAGGTGCAGTTTGATTGTAACCACTTGGTAAACTTTGAGAAATTCCTCCCATTTACTTGCCTCCAGACTTTTGTTGCTGCTGTGGAACGGGTGCTCCACTGAGTAGACTACCGAGTCTAGATAGACCTTGATACCCTGCATCCAATGTACGTTGTTCTTGTTCTTGTAGGGTACTACCCGCTGTGCCCAGATAATTTGCAGCATCCCCCGCTTGCCCACTTAGTTGTTGTGAGGAGCCAAGTAAGCTTTGTGCACCCTGTGCCCTGGAAGCACGATCTGCTGCCTGAGCATCGTAGTCAATTCCAGCAAGGGTTCCTGCCAGGTTAGCATCTCTTTCCTGTCCTAACAGGGCGGCGCGAGCACCCCCTACTTGTCCGGAAGCAGCGAGTTGTGCTCCTGTACCCGCGAAGGCACCCTGAGCATCCCTGATTGCTTTGGACCTGAGAGCTTCTGTACTCTGAGGGCTGAAAGCTCCCGTGCCTGCTGCTTGATCTGCAAATACATTTTGGCCTTGCACACCAGTGCCATACTGATTTGCTGCCAAATTACCTGCTTGCTTTAGTGCATCAATTCCTGCATCCTGGGTACTATTCATTCCTGCAACTTTACTTAAGTCTCCTGCGCTATAGGCACCGGAGGCTTGTCCTGCTGCCTGTTGAATGAATGGTTTATACCAATCTGGGATAGACTCTACGGTCTCCCCACCACCACCGCCTTTAAATGTCATAAGGCCAGAAGATCTTGGGTGTATGTGACGTATGGGTGAGAAAGGGTTATATAAACTGTTACTCATTTTTTAACTCCATTGAGTGTACCACGTACACCTCTTTATATTTTTCGTTTTTGGATCCTGTTAATTTACCCAGAACCCTAGACCAGCCTTTTCTACCATACATTTCGATGCGTCTACATCCTCTGCCTCTAGCATAATCTTCTATAGTGTGATGAGCTTCTTTATAGGAGTCCCACCTTCCTCCGTTAATTCCTGTTGTAGTTACTAAATGAAGAGACTTGTGAGTGGCGTAAGTATTAATTTTAGTTATACTCACATTCACAATAATCTCTTCATCCTGAACTACCCAACACTGATAGTGGTTTGGGTCTTGTAACCATGTGAGGTAATCGTAAGTAGTAGATTCACCAACACTACTTTCAAGTGCGCTGGCTATGGCGGGTTCTATTGTACGCCAGTGTTCTACGACTTGTTTAGGTGTTAATAAAATTACTTGCATTATTAAAATATTCCTTCCGGTCTTACTGGTTTCACTCCTGTGCTAGGATAGTCTAACTACTCTTGTCTGCCAACTCAGGGCCACTTAATAATCTTATCATTGTTAACCTTTCACTTAGAGTTATGGGTTGTTTTCTAGAACTTCAACCCTATTGATTAAGTCTTGTACTGTAGTGTTTAGAGATTGAATCTCTGTGTCCTGTACTTTTAAAGCCTCTATAAGTAGAGCAACTAGGGGGCCATACCTTACTCTTTTACTGATTTGGGTAGAGCTAATAAGTTCTGGGAATATTAGTTCCAAGTCTTCAACAAGTAAACCTATATCTTTTTTCTTATCACCTGTCCGGTAGTTGTAAGTATACCCAGTTAAAGCTTTAACCTTATCTATAGGATCGGTGATCTTTTGCAGATTCTCTTTCTTATTACGTTCTGATGTAACGGTGTCAATAATATCACGTACATCATGCCCTTCATACAGGTTAAAGAATTTAGCCGTACAGACAGCACCCTGACCACCTGAAACACCATTGATCTGTGGTACACCTGATACAGAAATAGTACCCCCTGCACCCGAAGCACCAACAGATGTGGCTGTTAAAACACCATCTGTAGTTGCATCCCTCAGGTCAAGTATGACTGTTATGGATTGTCCTGCAAGACCACCTGGTGTATATAATGTTGGACCATATTGAACTGAAGTTTTATTACCGGTCTGGGAACCACCACCACCACCAGAGCCGTAGCTTGGCGGAACTGTAGGTGAAGTTGGGGCGGTCATTGAAGAGAGGAGTGGTGAGTTGTCATCTCCAGTGCGAGTTAACGCACCTATGCCACCGTTTCCACCAGCACCAAAAGGACCCGATCCTCCTGGAATACCCCCAAGAAGTCTGGCCCCATTCCCAGAAACAACACCCCCTCCAGAAATCTGAGCTGGAGCTGCACCACCAGTAGCGGTCCAAGTTCTTGTACCAGAGTATCCCGAAGCATTTGTTAGAGTAGCGGTGGTAGAACCCCCCGCACTCCCTGCAGTCCCATAAGTAAAACCTCCGTAATAGTGACCACCAGCAGACCCACCACTTCCTGCTCCAACAACTTCAACTTCCCAAATAAAACCCTTTGTTAAGGTGACTGTCTCATTAGCAGCATCCAGTGTTGTGACAATATTTGTATCAGTTGGATCCATAGCTACACGATTATACGTAATAGGTTCAAATATTTTCAAACCTTCTAAATTACTATGGATTATTGCCTGCAGTGTTGAATCTTGCAGGGCACCAGAAGTCCCTGTTGTAGAACTATCTACAAGAGATGTCATTGAAAGTTGAAAACCATCTGCGGATGTACCATTAGTAGATGTACGTCCAATAAAAAAACCATTGTCAGTAAAATCACTATCGCCTGTTCGACCAGCAAGGAACGCACTTTCAGCCCCACTTAAAGACAAATACTCATCGATGTTTAGCTTATTGGTTGTGATAGTTCCTGTAGCAATATTACCACCATCTATTGATGTGAGGGTAGCGCCATCTACTGCAAAATCTCCTCCACTGAAAGTAACTAGTCCTGAAAAAGAGATACCTTGTGTGGGGGTAGAGCCTGTAGCAGTAGTAGTAACGAAGGGAGAGGTTACGTCTATGAATACTAACGTTGATTCGTATAATACATTACCGCTTGTTGCCACCTGAGTTGGTGGGGTCCTACTCCAACCAGAAGTTATACTGCTGAGTGCACCAGTAGACCAAGTTATGGTTGCAGAAGGTGCGCCAGGAACAGAAGCAGTACTAGCTATCGCCGGGCTTGTATAAAGCTTTAACTCCGCAAAGTGAGGAGCATCCACCCCAGTTGCACCATTGCTGCCTGAGGATGAAGCGGGGTTTGAAACCCAAACTCCACTATTGGCCCAACTCCCTGTACCTTCTATTTGAACCATTAGAGCAGAGGCTACATAAATTGATTGACCTGCGGGAGGGACAGTAGCGCTGCCTGCCCAGGAACCTGTAGTTACAGCGCTACCTGTTGTGGTACTAAAACCTGCAGTGGAAGCAGGAACAGTTGGAGAAGAAGTTCCGTTCTGGAATAAATATATGGTTTTATAAATATCAGCGTTAGCGCCAGCATCGCCATCTACTCCGTCAGTACCATCTACTCCGTCAGTACCATCTACTCCGTCAGTACCATCTACTCCGTCAGTACCATCTACTCCGTTGGTAGCAATTAGTAAGGAAAATACAGTACCGGAAGTAGGGAGTGTGGGGTTTAAGTCTGCTCTGTGCAAGACATCGTAGAAGTAGGTTCTACTACCTTGGACAGTACTAATACTTCCGCCAACACTTAAAGTAGAATAATAGCGGGTGAAGGTTTGACCATCAGCTACGTCAGCTACTGCAATATAACCAGTAATTGTTGGCATAATTTATCTCCTTAAAATGAAATCGAGCAGGTAACTTGGCGGGACGAGGCATCAGGTATATCTCCTGCGGACAGTCTAAGGCTTGCAGAAGTAGTACCAAAGCCAGTAGGTTGAGAAGAGGAAGGAGTAAATACTGCCCCGTTAAGTTTCCAAGCGTAAGTAATACCTGAAGTTATTTCGGTTCCACCTCTGTATAGCTTGGCGGTGAGATCCGCAGTTCCTACGTTGTTTTTAAAGACAGTAGCATCACTGGTCTCAATTACCACTTGATAACCACCTTCAGCATCCCGCAACTTAACAATGGACACTTGATCTATTCTTGTTGCACGGGTAATGCGGTAAGTTACAACATTGCTAGTACCTGCCACCGACTGGTATTGGTCTTTAGTTATAGTTAAGTCTGCGTTGTTAGTGCCGCTAACTGTACCTTGCCCTGAACCAACGCTCGTAAAGGTACCCGCTCCACCTACCTGGTAGGACCACACTCCTGCTGCATCTCCGCTTTCAAAGTTTTGATAGTCAGCGTTGAGTACTACGCTGGTCTCCCCTGTTTTAGGGTTAGTAGAGCCAAAGTCATACAAGATAGTTTGTCTGCTTGCCGTAACACGTACAACCTTAGCAGAGCCACCCCGAGCCTTGGCCAGACTAATAATTCTGTTATAGGTAACAAGAGTTCCCGATATATTTACAATGATAGGGATAACAATACTAGTTGAGTCAGGGTTGGAAGCCCCCGCATCGGCAAAACCCGTGGTGTTCCCTGCAATGTCTGCTACAGCAAGTCTACCTTGACTGCTAACACTTGATACTGTAGTAGATAGTCCTGCGGTGTCTGCAATAGAGTTAACAGCATACTGGTTAGCGCCAGGGGAGGTGCCTGTAACATAAGTGTACTGTGTAGTGCCTGCATAGACTGAAATGTCTGAGGAAAAAGTAGAAAGATCTGCAATAGCACCATCGGTGCCTGCTGAGAAAGTGTGAGATTCGTTAGTGAAGACGATAGTTGCGCCTGTAACACCATCAACGAGATCCGCAATGGTAATATTACCTGTAATTGTAGGCATTATGTTCTCCTATGTGTATGTTAATTCGCAAGTAAAGGCATCTTCACCTTGGTCTGCAATATCTGTTGCGTCAATAAGTAGAGCACGAGAAGTCTGACTTGTGTCAGTTCTTTGTGTTGTACTTGAGGTAAAGGTAGCAGTACCGTTTTTACGCCATAAGTAAGTGTACCCTACGTGGGCGGCGGTGGTTCTTGCTAGGTTGTCAATATATAAAGTAGCAACCAAAGCTTTTGCACTGCCTGCATTATTCCTAAAGTTAGTTGCAGTAATAGGCCAACCAGAGGGATCTGTTCCTACTGCCCCTGGGGTAACAGAGTTTATTCCAATTGTGTGAGTCTCACTTACTTTAGACTTTTCCCACAGTGTACCTGTGAATATCCAAATGCTATCGGTATCACTGGAATAAATAATGTCTCCTAGAAAGCCTGTCTCTTCTGGTGAGGGGTCTACGTCCCTTACGTAAAGAGATGTGTTTCCCCCTAGCTGAGATATAATACTATTAAGGGCATCTCGAGTAGCTTTGTCTCTAATGCTGCTGGGAATAAAAATAGTAGACATTAACGTTTACCTCCAGGAGAAACTTCCACATCAAACCCAGTTATCTTAGGGTTAGTCGTGCCACTCATTGACAGTTCAATGTCATAGTATCTACCGTTCAGACGGTAGTCCTCTTTGTGTTTAGTGGTGGGATTAAATGTTCTGGAAGAACTATCTGAGCTAGGAACAGACAGTTGATCACTATCTTTTACTATTGATGTTGCCATAACAGAGTTTTTAGCTACTACTGCACACTTAAACTCCCCTTCACCTTTAGGGTAAACAGAGGATATATTTTTAGTTACTGTCTCATCACCTAAGTTATTATCCAGAAATTGTACCCAACCTGAACTAGAGTAGGTGCCACTTGCACGTTCATTTCCTAGTTGGAATACCCCTGCCTTTCCCCAGGCAAAGATAAGAACCTTACCATTAAGTTCACTCTCAGTCATATTTCTAATCCCATCAGTGCTTACTGTAGGTAAGTCTCTTCTGTACCAAGTATTGTTTTTATAGTTGTAACAGAAGGCCTTATCGCAGCCAGTAGTAGTCCCAGTGCGGCCAACTGAACTGTAACAAACCCATACTTCTTTGTCTGACGTGTGATGAAAAACAAAGGCTCTGTCCCGTGCAGCAGGATCTACATCTGTGTACAAAGAGCTTTCAATACGGCCTCTAGAAATATTTTCTTTGTTAGGTCCACCATCGTGTAAGTAAATTCCGTAGTTGCCTACTACGAAGTGTCTACCATTACCAATGTCTGCAAAGCAACCAGGGCTATACAGCCCATCATCGTCAAAGAGTAGTCTACTAACCAAGTAGAGGGGGTTTCCCGAGTCTTGATACTGCAAAACGGCGTCTTCTTTATATACAATTAGGTATTCGCCTAGTTCAGCTGCATCAAGTATTTCTCCAACTGATTCGGTGAGTATATCATCTCCTGCAGAGTTTGTTGATCTTGCTACAAAATCAATTCCACTTAAGGTACCTAATGCGGTAATTGGTGTTGACCAGATTAAAGAGACGTTACCTAAATTTTCCGAACCAGTATAAGATCCATCCCCATTTAGTGCAATAATACGATTGTTATAAGTTAACAGCCTTTGCGCAGTAGTGTTTGCAATCCAACCGGTGAGGGGAAACGCTGCATAGTTATTTAACTGTCCAGTAAGTGATGAGTCATTGTCAATATCTATTTGATTTACCCGACGTAACTCTCGTGGAGTAGAGGCTCCGTCATTTGCTATAATAATATCGTTGAAAGGAAACAGGTCGATGTTGAACCTAGCATTATCATCTAGAGGGGTAACTGTGGTAGAACCTGTTATGGCTGTAGAGCCTGAGTCGGTTAGATCTTCTACTATTTGAAAGGTTAAGTTTAACCCATCAGAGTCTGTTTCATAAAGATAAACAAAGTTAAGAGTATCCTCTCCTGTAGGAGTCCATTGAGACATGGCGTACAGGTTTCTTGGGGTGGAACCAGTGTTAACTGCCTGTCCACCTCCTATATTGTTGGCGTTGTCTGTTCTAGTCATATCAAAGACACCTTGCAAGGAGCCATCGAAAGGCCGCATATTAAGCCCCCTAGAGAAGGTAGTAAGGTCTTGCTTCTGAGCAGGAGTATCAGAGTTTAATCCTCCGATACCTACCTCCCCTAATTGTATTCTGGGCATGTTATTCCTCCAGGTTAATTCCTATCTGTTTGAACTTCCTACGGGCACAACGTAGTCTGAAGTTCCGTAGTCTAGCATTTACTCTTCTTTTTCTTTTCCAGGGTCTAGGTATGATAGTTTCATTACTCTCGTAATTAAGTAATTTTTTATCAAATCTCACATCCACCTGCCGTGCAGGCAAGGGTCTGTGCTCCCTCAGTATTGTCTTCCTGCTCATAAAGCGAGAGTTCATTCCAGTTGATTGGTGATGGAAATTCTGAGAGTGCTGCATTATATTCTGTCTCTGAAACAGGCTGATACGGTGCTTGCTCATATGAGTGCTCTGAGTAGGGCAAGAACGATACTCCTGTGAGATGATCAAAGTTCTCATAAACCCAGGCACCAACTTCCAACCACTCATCTTCTTTTACATACACAGTAATGGAGACGGAATGTTCTGCCCAGTTCTGTTTCAACTTTAACCATAGTTGCAATTGTTCAATAGCACCAAGATCATCCGCCATAATAGAGCCGGGAGGACTTTCAATAGGAAAAGAGAAGATAGTAGTGCTATCAGGTTTCATAAAGCAGGGTTCGCTGGGAACACCTGAGTTTTTCATAAAGTCAGTGAGGGGATCTTTGTTATCACCCCGTACTGTTCGTATGTAGTGTTTGGCAAACCTACCGTGGATACCAGAAGCACTGTTAACTAGTTGGCTAACGGTACCAGAAGGTTTAATTGTGGTAATGGCAGTTGAGGCGGGTATATTTAACTTTTGTGCCCACTCTACATTAATGTCTACAGCATAGTCACGTAGATCTTTGATCTCTTCCTCTGTGGCAGAGATAATAACAGGACAATCGCAAATCCCTGTTAGGGAAACACCCAGTAACCTTTCTTCCTCTGTATTTGTTTTCCAAATATTACGGAGGTAAGGAAAGTTAGTTAGGGTAGATTGTAAGGTACCCAAGATAGTAGCTACCTTTATCTTTTCTTTAATAGTATGTAGTGTATCTTCTGAACGAAGAACTACTTCTGTTAGGTTACAGAACTGATTTGATCGTAATGCTATTTCTGCGCACGGGTTGGTGCCATGAATTAGATCCGAGTTACGACGAGCAGGAGCACTCTTTTGTGCACCGTACCTGCTGTAAATACCCCTCTCGCCTGACTTAGACTCAATCAGGGCTGTCCACTCTTTAATAAAGGTAAGAGAGTCAGGTTTCTGTAAATACACTGCTGAGTTATTAGCAAGGGCGCGATGGGCACTTCCTTCCCACCACTGACCAGACTTTGCATTCTGCATAGAATAGTCACCAAGATCACTTAAAGATATCATAGCAGATCTGCGTACACCACCAACTACCACTACCTCCCCAATCTTACACATAAGATCGTGACACTCTAATGGCGATAGTTTACGTCCCGCTGCTTTCTTGAATGAATTCGTAGTAAATTCAAGTAGTTCTTTAAGTGGCTCAGGCCCACTTGCACGGCCTCCCATTGTCCTTAACTTGGCACCTGCTGGTCTGATACGCGAGTAATCAAAAAAGTGTACTCGACCTAAGTAAAGATCAGCAATATGTTTACGTAGTGCTTTGGCCCAACCTTCTTTAGAGTCTTCTACAAAGATGACTCTGTTGGAGGTTTCGAAGTAATCATTAACAATGGGTAACTTATTAACATCAAGTGCTTCCACAGAAAAACCTACACCTGTACCACACATAAGAATGTACATGGCCTCATCAAAAGCCCGGGAAGTATCTACTTTAAGATAGGAACAGTTATAGCCTGTGATGTTATTGCGCTCTAACGCGGCACCACTGGCCCACATAGCCCTCATGGAGGGCATGGTCTTCATAGATAAGATGTAAGAAGTTATTTCTTTAGAAACCTTATCACTGATCATACCCTTCCAGGTAGACATATAACGAGTAACTGTTTCTTCCCAGGTTTCTCTACGTTGTTCTTCTTCTAACCAACGAGAGTAACGAGAAAGGTGAATAAATGTTTGGTAGTCTGTGGTCATCTGTGTTTCTCCTTAGATAACTAAGTTATACCTGTGTTTCCTTAAGTATAACCTATATAGTATATATAATAGTAGGGAGGAGGGTTCCTCCTTTTAATAGGGGACTATAAATTTAAGTAGGCTCTTGAGGCCAAGTGATTGTGCTTGGGAAACCTGATTGGTCTGGAATGTCACGCAGAGCGGAGCGATAAGTAGCCCAAGTTGCTTGATCTACTGGTGCGTCAGATAGCTGTGTCCAATCAGAACCTGTAAGAATCTCATTTCTAATAACCCTAACTTCAACTGCTTTTATCTCTGTGAGGTTAGGTTGTTCTTCTGTTGCACCGGGCCAGTTTGAAATATCGGCGTCATCTTCTACCAATATTCTGTTATCATCTTCTAATATAAATACTTTGCTCATGTTATACTCCTCAACCTGTTACCCAAACTTCTAGACCACCACTGCCGCCAGCAGAAACGGTGTTGCCATTCAACACGCCTGCAGATGCCCCGCCAAAGGCTGCTAAACTTGCGGTGTAACCCGAGGTGACAGAACCTCCGGCGGAAGCTGGAGCTATCAATTCACCTGTGAAGCCTGCACCGATATCTGCTAACCCATAAGCCGCAGTTTGCAGTGTTGCGGAGCCTGAAGTAACGCTGGCAGTTCCGTCTGCCCTGTTATTAAGTTGGTCATTGTAACCGGGAATCCAACCGGATGCGCCTGATTGACCGCCAGTTACAGTGACCACATTCCCATCCCATCGTAATACGGATGAACCGCCAGCGTTGCCGTAGCGGTTACTCGTAGTATAGTACCCGGCGCCCCCAGCGGCAGCAGTAAATGACTCTCCGTTCAAGACTGAGAGGTCAGAAAAGTAGACAGATGTCTTACCGCCATCCCCGCCACTGGTAGCCCGAACGCTAGCATTAGATGAATACTGTCTACCGCCAGACCCTCCGCCGCCAGTCACCACAGCCCAACCAGCTGACGCAGGAAAACCAGATAATGTCACAGATGTTGTCACTGTAACTTTTGTTGGGAATTCTATTAAGTCCACACCCCCAACACCCGCAGCCTGAATAGACGCCGCTGTAGTCGCGTCAACAGACGCAATGTTGTTTAACGCACGAGAGTTACTGATAACCTCTGTGCCGCTTACCTGTATAGCCATCTTCGTTCTCCTTTCAAACTATTAGCCGTTAAGTCTCTGTTTAAGCTCATCAATCTGAACTTGTTGTTCTTTGATTGCCTCTACTAAGTGGCCAATCATACCCACGTAGTTGACAGATTTAATGCCGTCATCTTCGCTTGTAGTCACAACGTCTGGCAGAATAGGTTCAACCTGCTGTGCAATGAAGCCCGTAGATTTCTTACCACCGTCGATCCAGTTAAAGGATACACCTTCTAGTTTGCACACGTCAGACAAGGCGTTAGTCAGAGGCTCTACGTTTTCCTTTAGTCGTGCATCGGAGGTGTTATTAAAGGTTCCAGCTACAGTTGTCGCCGAGTTATTCACCTCAAGACGTTCTGAACCGCCTGTAACAACACGCCACTGGTCTGCTGCGTGGAACTGCATGTATGTGTTAGTGTCACCCGTGTGGAATATCTGGTCCGCTACATAGACGTCTGTAAACGATGGACTTGCAGTCACGTTAAGAGTAACCGTGCCGCTCGTGCCGCCGCCAGTCAAGTTTGTTCCAGCCGTGACGCCTGTGATGTCGCCCACGTTTGTGGTGAAGCCTGCATCGTTATTGAAGCCAGAGTTGTTGATACTACCCTTAGTCAGTTTGCGTTGGGCGTTGGACGTATCGGTGACAATAAAGTAGTCACCGTCACCGTTGGTAGTTGAAGTGGAAAGCTCAGACAAATCCACGTTGAATGTGGTTCCCGATAGATCAAGTGCGGTGCCAGCGGAATAGGTAGTGTTAGGTGGTGTAACCCAACTAAACGTACCATCGCCATCTGATCGTAAATACTGAGAAGTTGTGCCGTTGCCAGATACGTTCAAGTGCAATGCGTCAATACTGTTATCTGCGTAGTGCTCGCTGTTTATAGCATTATCTGCGATGTGTTCATTATCGATAGAACCAGCAGCGTAATGCTGACTGTTAACACCATCAGTGGCGATTGAGAACGTAGTCCCGCTTAAGGCCAATCCCGTTCCTGCCGAGTAAGTCGTATTCGTATCTGCTTGCCAAGTAGCTGTACCAGAAGCAGTGTTCTTCAGCACTTGACCTACGCTACCCCCAGTAGGTATATGCTTGTTACCTGCCGTTGTAGGGTGGGTGTAAACTGTGTTGGTATCTGTAAATAAAGCACCAGCAGGCACTGCTGTAAGTAGGTTGCCTGCAAGGTTTGCATTTGCCGTCACCGTAATAGCAGCACTACCATTGAAGTTAACCCCATTGATGGCCCTAGTTGTTTGTAGTGTAGTTGCTGTGCCTGCGTTACCAGACACTGTTGTCTGTACAATGTTAGGTGCAGAGTTAGTTAGAGTTACAGTACCTGAAGTACCACCACCAGACATTCCAGATCCTGCTGTAACACCAGTGATGTCACCTACATTAGCGGTAGCGCCTGCTGCAATTCCATCCAACTTAGTGTTGTCAGCGGAGGTAAAGTTTATCTGAGACAAACCGCCATCACCAACAGAGTATGTTGTATTCGTATCAGTAGGGGTAGCCCAAGTGAAAGTTCCATCTCCGTCTGATCTTAAAAACTGAGAGGTAGTACCATTCCCGGTTACCTTTAGATTTCCTGCGTCTACAACGTTATTAGCTATAGTCAGTGCGCCTGATCCAGTTACTTCACCTGTGTGGGTAGCGTTTGTGACTTTAGCTGTATTTGTAGCAACAGCAGTTGCTGTTCCGAAGTAGGCGCTTGATTGGCCATCCAACAAATCAGCATCTAGACCGGAGCCTGCACCATCAACAGTCTTAATAGCTGTTAGTATCTGCGCGGCGGTTTGATCCGTTGTGGCACCTGTTTCAATACCATTAAGTTTAGTGTGGTCAGCAGAAGTAAAGTTGATCTGGCTTAAACCACCATCGCCCACACTGTAGGTTGTATTAACCCAAGGAACATTAACCATAGCCTGATTGGCTGCGTTTAGTTGAAGCCCATAAGTTCTACTTGCCGTTGCCGTTACAGCATTTGGGGCAACTGTTTGATCTGTATTACTGAATAACTCAATACCGCCACGTGCAGTATCGGTTGCTAACGGTAATGAGTAATTGTTTGCTGAAGCAGCAATACCATCCAGCTTTGTATTATCAGCAGAAGTAAAGTTTATTTGGGTTAACCCGCCATCTCCGACACTGTAGGTTGTGTTGGGTGGCGTAGCCCAAGTAAACGTACCGTCACCATCTGATCTTAGATATTGTGACGTAGTGCCGTTGCCTGTGACTTTGAGATTGTCAGCGTCAACTACATTGGATGCTATGGTCAAAGCACCGGAGCCAGTTACTTCACCTGTGTGGGTGGCGTTACCCACTGTATTTGTAGCGCCTGCTGCAATTCCATCTAGCTTGGCTCCATCTACGGACACGTCACGCCCATCAAAGGTTGAGCTAGTTGTAACCGCGCCAGTTAACGCGCCGCCAACTTTAGGTAAAGCATTGGTAGCCAAAGTGCCTTGGGCTGACGTTGCAAACGATGCACTACTTAACCCATCTAGCAAATCAGCATCTAGGCCAGAGCCTGCGCCATCAACAGTCTTAATAGCTGTCAGTATCTGGGCAGCGGTCTGATCTGTTGTAGCCCCTGCTTCAATGCCATCTAGCTTGGCGCCATCTACTGATAGGTCTCTACCATCTACAGTGCCCAATGCTGGCATTACTATATTGCCAGTCATTGTTCCGCCAGCTTTAGGTAACTTTTCACCCAACGCTGTAGCCGTAGTAGTAGCAAAGTTAGCGTCATCGCCTAAAGCTGCTGCTAGCTCGTTTAGCGTGTTAAGAGCAGCTGGTGAAGAGTCAACTAAGTTGGCTACTGCTGTATCTGTGTAACCTGTGTAGTAACTGCCCTCTTGACCATCTAGTAAATCAGCATCTAGGCCGGAGGTTGTGCCGTCTACTGTTTTGACTGCAGTGAGTAGTTGTGCCGCTGTTTGATCTGCTGTGGCACCAGTTTCAATGCCGTCCAGCTTTGTACCATCTACTGATACATCACGTCCATCAAAGGTGCTGTTAGTTGTAATGGCACCCGTCATAGCTCCGCCAGCTTTAGGTAAAGCGTTTGTTGCAAGTGTTCCTTGAGCAGCCGTGGCGTAGTCAGCGGAGCTAAACGCCTTAACTTGTGCAAGGTTAGTGACCTCGCTATCCATTAAGGCGCCAGCCGCAGTTACGTTGGTTGCGTCTGTAACGTCTGCCGAAGCCTCAATGGCATTCAGCTTTGTATGGTCTGCATCTGTGAATACGTTACTATTTATAGCAGCTTCAACTGCTGCTCTAATCTCTGCAGCTGTCTGGTCAGCGGTAGCACCTGTCTCAATACCACCTAGCTTGGTAAACTGAGCATTAGTGAAGGCGTTGGCTTCTGCCTCATAAGCAGTTTTAATCTGTGCGCCTGTCTGGTCAGCAGTAGCTCCAGCTTCAATAAGATCTAACTTGGCTCCATCTACTGATAGGTCTCTGCCATCTACAGTACCTAAAGCTGGCATTACTATATTGCCAGTCATTGTTCCACCAGCTTTTGGCAAGGCAGCATTAGCTGTAGTTGTAGTGGTGGTTAAAATACCATCTCTAACAGCTATATCTACACCATCAAATGTGGAGTTAGTTGTGACAGCACCCGTTAACACACCACCAGCTTTAGGTAATGCATTTGTTGCAAGTGTACCCTGTGCTGCTGTGGCGTAGTCGGCTGCGCTGAATGATTTGACCTGTGCAAGGTTAGTAACCTCACTGTCCATCAATGCGCCAGATGCGGTGACATTAGTTGCATCGGTCACATCAGCAAGTGCCTCTATAGCGTTTAGCTTAGTGTGATCAGCATCTGTGAAAACATTACTATCTGTAGCTGCCTCCACTGCCGCTCTGATTTCAGCGTTTGTTTGATCAGCAGTAGCACCAGTTTCGATACCATCTAGTTTAGTGTTATCAGAAGATGTGAAGTTAATTTGGGTAAGACCCCCATCCCCAACCGAGTATGTGGTATTAGCAGAAGATAGAACACCTGTCCCGCTTATAGATAAGTTAGTCCCAACTTTAACACCACCAAGTGTGGTAGTAGAGGCTGTGGGCAAACTGAAGCTGTCGGAACCAGTGATTGTACCATCGGCTGCAATGGTTATGTTAGCTCCTGCGGTTAAAGAAGCCACCACATTAGCGGTATCTGTAACATTAGCGCCAGTCTCTATACCAGATAGTTTAGTAAACTGGGTATCAGTAAAGGCGTTCGCTTGTGCTTCATAGGCAGTCTTAATTTGAGCGCCTGTTTGGTCCGCAGTCGCACCAGCCTCGATACCATCTAGCTTGCTACCATCTACAGATACATTACGACCGTCAAATGTAGAGCTAGTCGTTACGGCACCTGTTAAAGCTCCTCCAATTTTTGGTAAGGCCGCATCAGCAGTGGTGCCTTGAGCGGCTGTAGCATAGGCTGTTGCCGCTGTGGTGGCTGCTGTCCCAAGACCTAGAGTTGTCCGCGCAGCCGCAGATGTTAAGTCATCCACAAGACTAGCACCAAAAGTGGATATGGTTGTGTTAGCGGGTAATGCTAATGTCTTAATGTCTGCGTCTACTTCAGAGTCCATTAAGGCCCCTGCCGCTGTCACATTGGCTGTATCTGTAACATCTGCTAGTGCCTCAATGCCACCTAGCTTAGTAAATTGAGCATCAGTAAAGGCATTTGCTTGTGCTTCATAGGCAGTCTTAATTTGAGCGCCTGTTTGGTCAGCAGTAGCAGATGCTTCAATACCGGAGAGCTTAGTCTGTTCAGCATCACTGAATTCGTTTGTATTAGCATTGCCTTCATAAGCAGTCTTGATTTGAGCAGCAGTCTGATCAGCAGTAGCACCAGTTTCAATTCCAGATAGCTTAGTATTCAATGCTGTTGTGTAGGATGCGGTAGTGGCTGCAAGAATAGAGGAGAAAGCCTGTACGTTAGTGCCAATTACTAGGCCAAGATTTAAACGAGAGGACACCGCATTGTCAATATCGCTTAAGTTATTAGTTGCAAGAAGAGCCCCAGAAAGTGATGCGTAGGCTGCAACCCATGCAGATCCTGTGTAAACTCTCATAACATCGTCAGTTGTATTGAAGTACAAAGCACCCGAAACTAAAGCATTTCCATCATTGTCTACTGTCGGATCAGAAGCTTTAGCCCCTAAATACCTATCATCAAATGAATCTAATGCAGCAAGAGCAGCATCTTTGGCTGCAGTGGCTGCTGTTGCAGATGTGGCAGAAGAATTGGCAGATGTTAAAGATTCACCCGCCTTAGTTGACGCTGTTGTTGCAGAAGATGCTGCGTTAGTCTCAGCTGTCTCCGCATTTGTTTCTGCTGTTTGGGCTGCTGTTGCAGAAGATGCAGAGGCAGAAGCAGAAGTGGCTGCATTGGTAGCAGAAGTAGATGCTTCAGATGCCTTGGTTGTCGCTGTAGAGGCAGAGGTTGCCGCATTAGTCGCAGAAGCAGATGCCTCAGATGCCTTGGTTGTCGCTGTAGAAGCCGAACTACTAGCTGAAGTTGCAAATGTGGCTGCATTAGTTGCCGAAGTAGACGCCTCAGACGCCTTAGTTGTAGCTGTTGTAGCTGACCCCGAGGCAGAAGTTGCAGAAGTAGATGCTTCGGATGCTTTAGTTGTAGCAGTAGATGCTGAACCACTAGCAGAGGTTGCAGAAGTAGCTGCCTCTCCTGCTTTAGTTGTAGCAGTAGACGCCGAACTACTAGCTGAAGTTGAGGAAGCCGAAGCATTTGTTTCAGCTGTCTCAGCGTTAGTCTCTGCTGTTTGGGCTGCTGTCGCTGAGGTTGCTGCAGATGTTGCAGATGTTGCTGCGTTAGTAGCAGAAGTAGATGCCTCAGATGCCTTGGTTGTTGCGGTTGATGCTGAAGCAGCTGCATTGGTCTCAGCGGTTTCCGCGTTAGTTTCAGCAGTCTCCGCAGCTGTCTTAGATGCCACTGCAGTAGTTGCAGAGGTAGATGCTTCAGATGCTTTAGTTGTTGCTGTTGACGCAGATCCACTAGCAGAGGTTGCAGAAGTGGATGCCTCAGATGCTTTAGTTGTTGCGGTTGATGCTGAAGTAGATGCACTAGATGCAGATGTTGCAGCATTAGTCGCAGAAGTGGATGCCTCAGACGCTTTAGTTGTGGCAGTTGATGCTGATGTGCTTGCACTACTTTCGCTTGTAGATGCGTTGGTGGCTGATGTAGCAGCTGCAGTAGCCGAAGTAGAAGCTGCGGTAGCTGAGTTACTTGCGGAAGTTGCAGATGTTGAAGCATTAATCTCAGCTGTCTCAGCATTTGTTTCAGCAGTTTGTGCGGCTGTCGCAGAAGATGCAGAACTGGAGGCAGATGTAGAAGCGTTGGTAGCAGAGGTAGATGCCTCAGAAGCTTTAGTTGTAGCAGTAGTAGCAGAAGTAGATGCTTCAGATGCTTTGGTTGTTGCTGTAGATGCGGAGGTAGATGCAGAAGATGCAGAGTTAGCAGTTGCTATACGATCAATCCCAGTTTGTACCTTGTCTGCCTCAACTAACACAACATCGGCATTAGTTAACACAACGTCAGCGTTGGTGGCTATACGATCAAGCCCTGTTTGGACTTTATCTGCTTCTGCTAAAATAACATCAGCATGGGTTAATACTACGTCAGCGTTGGTCAGTAGTACATCAGCGTTAGTCAACACTACGTCAGCGTTGGTTGCTACTCGATCTAGTCCAGTTTGGACTTTATCTGCTTCAGCCAAGACAACATCAGCATGGGTTAATATTACGTCAGCGTTGGTGAGAGCTACGTCAGCGTTGGTAGCTATACGGTCTAGTCCCGTCTGGACTTTATCCGCCTCAGCAAGCACTACATCGGCATTGGTTAATGTAACATCCGCGTTAGTTAAAACAACATCGGCATTAGTTAACACAACATCGGCAGCTGTGTATTGGGTGTCTTGATCAGTAAGCACACGATCAGCAGCAACAGCTATACGATCTAAACCAGTCTGTACTTTATCTGCTTCGGCTAACACAACGTCAGCATTGGTTAAGACAACATCCGCGTTAGTTAAGATAACATCATCATGAGTTAACACAACATCAGCATTAGTTAATACAACGTCAGCGGCTGCAGTGTTTTTACTAACAAGGGCCGCAGCCGCAGAATTAGCTGCAGCAAAGGCACTGGCAGCGGCTTCGCTGGTAGAAGTTACAGAGTTTATATTGGTATCAGTATCAAAGCTACCGCCATCATCAATGGGGGCGACTGTATTATTCTGGTCTCTAAATCCCATTTTGTCCTCCTAGAGTAAATTGTCGTGTGCAAATGACATCGCTAGGTTGCTACCTCGTGTCTTGCGGGTCATTTCTTCTTTGTTCAACTCTTCTAATTCTTTCTCAAACAATAACTGATACTTTTGTATTTCTTCGTTATCATTCAAGTATATAAACACTTCAAGTAGTGCCCCAAAAAGTATTATCCTTTCGTTTTCATCTCTAAGCCAGTGACTTGCTTCCGCGCCAACCCAGTAGTTAGCATCCCCCGCAAGGCGGGTATTGAAAAAAGCCTCAGTTTTATCTACGGCAGCAGAGTAAGTAGTGGGGGTTCCACTAATATCTAACGTACCCAACCCTGATTTCCAGTTATTAAAAGTACCAGAGTAGGTAGCGTTGAGTGCAGGTAGCCTACGGTAGTAGTGTATTTCTACTACGTCTCCTCGTTTAAAGTTACCGTGAAGTTTTAAATCAGTACCGATCTGTGTATAAAAGTTAAAGCTTTTTGTACGACCAAAGCCATCGTTAAACGTCCTTACGTCTACTTTTTCGTTGTACACAATACCAGTATTCTTTAAAAGGATGTCTGCATTTCTTATAAAAATGACTTCTATTAAGTCGCTGGGAGCCTTTATAGAGAGTACTGATCCACCACCTAAGAAGGCGCTTGGTCCAATGTCAGGAGTAACTCCAGAGACTCCTGCAGAATCCATTTCTGCTTGAGTTCCATTCACATCGTACAGTCTAGTAATTTCTAGTGGCGGTACACGTAGTGTTCTGTAGGCCTTGTCAGCCCCATATTCGAAACAACGGGTCACCACCGAGTTAGAAAGGACTGATACTTCTCTGTTTGCCCAGTCCCTAATCATTCCTGCGTTGGTTCCAGTAAAATCACCAGATCCCACAAATTCTACGTATGTAGCCATAATAAATCCCTATGTCATTACTAGTAAGTCTGGGTACTCTGTCTTCAGTAGGTAAACCAGCCTCTTTTTCTGTGCAGGATCGTGCATAAATTCTGGATCTAGTATATCCAGGTTATACTTAGTATTAAGCTCTAATACAATTACGTTGGGAATAGAACACATTTTTTGGTAGTGTGAGTTCTTGTTACGCCCTGCTTCTCTTTCTTTCTTAACGTCATCAATGGTGTCCGAGATGTCCCCTTCGACTCTCCAGATATTTTCACCATTCGTATCAGTAATCAGTTGCCCAGTAAGGCCTCCGGTTGCTGATGTATGTTGCCATATAGCCATGCTGTTCCTCTAGTTTTTAAAGTGAATCCAATACTGTATGGAATTTACCTTCGTTAGTAAGATTCCCTACCTGAATTCGATATACGGTGGTTGCAGTAGCGCCTATCGCCACCACGTTGTGTGACGCTCCTGGTCTGGACATGTAGACTTTGGTAATCTTGCCCGTGCTAGGATCCACTTCCACATGATTTTCACCTGTTAGGCCAACAATAGACTCTTGGGCAGCCCCAATTATTGTTTCAGAGCCAATCACTAGCGCGTTAGCGTTTGCTGTAATTTTAATTAACATTTACTACTCCTATTAGTAAAAAAGAGGACACCCGAAGGTGCCCCCTTATAGTAAGTTTAAGCGCCGATGTTAGCGATTACACCCCAAGCGTTAGGGTTAGAACACTCAAGAGTAGTCTCTTCAACGAACATACCTACAGTGGAGTCACCGTTCTGACCTACGTCAACTTCCTGCATAGGACGAAGAGTAGCCATTTTGAACCACATTGGATCGTATACAAGAGCGAAAGCATCTTGAATAGACACTGCATCAGCGGAAGTACCGCCTGTGCCTGTTGCTGTTGCAGCAAGGCCCATGATGTAGTTTGGCTCTACCATAACGTCACCGAAGTCAGACATGTAAATGTCTACTGCGGCACGCAATTTGCCAGAGTCATCAATGTTACGGCGTACGTTTGAGCCTGAAGCATTTGCTTTGGCAGAGAAGGTACGGCGGTTCTTTGGTGACAGCATTACTTTGGTGGCTTTACCGCCAGCTTCGTAAATAGTCTGCATGATGCTGTCAATGTGTGACAACTCAAGTTCACCTACGTTTGCGCTTGTAGACTCAGTTGAGAAGTTGTTAGCACCAATACCTGCTTCTGCAGCAGTAACACCTGCGTTAGAAACACGAGCAGCTGTGTTACCAGAATCAGTGGAAGCAACGTTAACAACGTTGGTTGCCCAAGAGAATACACCGGACATGGAACCTGCTGCCGAGGAAGAACCTGGAGTAGACACGTTCAACGAGTGAATCAAGTCAGCTTCAACGTCACGGCGCATTTCTGTGCCACGCTTTTTCAGCTGGTATGCATACTCATCTGCAACGCCTGCTTGGTCTACTGCACGCTTAGTGCCGGAGACTGCTACAGTTTTGGCGTTAATCTGGGTATAGTTACCAAGACGCGAACGATTACGCTCTGCGTCTGCAAGTACTACACCACCGCCTGAGCCGTGGTCACCACCAGTAGTCGTGCGACCGTCTGGAGTAACTGCACTGAAATCAGCACCCTGTGCAACACGAGAGTTGCCTGGAGCTTTTAGTTCGTCTGTCTGCCACTCGTGGTAGATACCAGTAGCTTTTGTTTTGCCGATTGAAGACATAAAGGGAGTCTCATCGCGAGTGATCATCGAGATGAAGTTTGCTAGATCCTCTTTTTCGGATACTGCGGCGCTGGATGCGCCTGAAGGAAAGCGGTTGCCTGTTGCGGAAGCCGCTTGTGTTGATGCACCTGAGGTGCCATAACGTCCTGTTGCCATTTTATTTTTACCTATATATTAGCCGAATACTGGCTTATCGTGTGGGGGCAAACTTTTTTAAGAACTCAATTTGATCTTCACTAGATGCATTTTGTTTAAATGCTCGAGCCTTAACGGTTGCTTCCCTATCTTGTTTACGTTTATCAGGTGTTTTAGCTTTCTTGGCAGGCATTTTCTTTGCTGGAATCTTAGCTCGCTTTTTAGCTCCGCTTTGGACTCCTTTTTTAAGTCTACGGAACTCATCCACAAATTTTACTAAGTTAGGATCAGATACTGCATTAATTAAGGCCTCCGGAAGACCCTCTTCTAATGCAAACTCTCGGACAGATTTCTGAATAGACTCATCCCAGTCAGGGATTATGTCTGCAATACTGTCGTTAAAGTACTTGACTGATTCTGCAAATTGTTCTTGTTGCAATTTTTGTCTCTGTTGAGTTACTTGTGCAGAGAGGTTTTCCCTCTTATTTCGAGCAGTCCAGTAATCAGATTGATGTTTGGTCTGTTCCTGCAGTAGTTCACCAATTTCATAGGTATCCCCTTCCTTTTGGGCTGTTGCCAGCTTTTGAGAAATTTCATGGTACTTTTTCTGGTGATTCATCTCTTCAGTGTAAACTTCATTTGCTACAATGCTTGCCAGGTTTTCTATTTCACCTAGTTTTTGGGTACGTTCTTCTTCCAAAGATTTCCGAGCTTCCCCAATTTCACGACCTTGTTTGCTGAGATGTTGTTTGGTAGCAGAACCAGCAATCCAGTCTGACAGCGGTAGAGTTACCTCCTCCCCGTCAATCTTATGGGTTACCATGATATCTTCCAAGTCATCCAGTGCGTAAGTTTCAACTTCGGTAGCCGCAGCATCTCCGTCTTCCTTATCACTGTCTTCTTCTTCGTTATCCTCTGGTTCAACATCATCTTCATATTCGGCAGAATCTACAGGCTCTTCAAGGTCTTCTTCTGTTCCTGTTTCTTCTGAGTCCTCAAGTTCAAGCTCGGGTTGAGATTCTTTCGGTGTCGGAACTACGCCAGCTTCCTGGAGTATTTCTGATCGGCTAAGAATGTCTGCAAGCATTTGATCTTCAGTACCGCTGTTGTCTAATAGGTCATCCTGACGGGTAGAATTATTGTCTTCAGCCATTATTCAGTTACCTCCTTGTTAAGATAAGGGTTGTCCTTCCCAAAGTTGGGATTACCTCTTTTCTTTTTAGGAGAGTAGTTCTCTTCCAGCAGAGCTTTTAACGCTGATCGATATTCGACCAAACCTTTAACCGTCATAGCATCGTTTCTAAGACGGCTGGCTCCATTAATGCCTGCTGTGTGTTGGTTAATATAGTAGTCAATTGAGTTATCTATATTATTTAACACAGTGTTAATTGATTCTTCGCTGCTTCTAATCATTGTTATTTTCCTCACCCAGGCCTTCCATGATAGGAATATTGCGGCCCCTTGTCTCGATACTAATTAACTTTTCTTTAACGCTACCAAGCGCCATAGAACAGGCATATAAGTGTTCTCGACTTTTACTTTCGTGAGGTTCTGTTTTCAGCCACTCTAAGAAGAAATCTACTAAGATGTCCCCGTAGGCTGAATCGAAGAAGCTGTTGCGAGTGTGTGCAGCAAACTCTGCTTCTTGTAGTGCGATCTGTGATAGACGGTCTGGATGCACTTTCTTAGTCATCCTCTTCTCGCCTGCTTCTCTGTACTTTTCCATAATTTACCTTATAAACACATCATCCTTTCGGGTAGAGGCGTGGGTAGAAGAGGGGGCTACTGCCCACCTCCTCCGATAGCTTGTTGTAATAATTGAATTGCCTGCGCAGGCTCAATTCCTAGTTTTTTAACCATTGCATCCAATGATTCTTCTTCTTTTCCTGACGGGGCTGCTTCAATAGACTTAACTATCTCAATAGCCTTCATCATTATTTCATCCATATTTCCAGGAGTTGGGAGATGCTCTGGTGGAACTTCTGCCTTAATTGCGTCAGTTTTAAGTCTAGCCCACTCTTGGCTGTGACGATCCAGTGCAATAGCTGTTTGGCGGATGTTATCTTGCAGTGAATTATCCGCCTGCACCTTAGTGTAAACTGAGTTAGCTTCAGCTTGTTTAGCTTTAGATTCTTCAACACGGTTATTAATTCCCTTAATTTTCTCTTCCTCTTCAGCGGCGGCCTTTTGCATACCCTCTGCTTTCTTAAGGAAGTCCTCTGTAGTATGATCCTGTAAGTAGTTCTCAGGTCTGAGATCAAGAGTAGTTAGGAGGTCAAAGGCTATGTTGGCAACTGCATCAGGTTTAATCATGCTTCCTGCCCCTGCCTCTTTCAACATAGGTATTAGCTGAGAGGCAACTAACATTAGCTTATCACGCTTGTTAGCGTTAGAGTTTTCACCCAGGTTAACATCAACTTCCAGTTCAATACACTCAGGTAAGTTCTTCAAGTCTACGTTAAGGATCTCTCCCCTACGATCTGACATGATAGTAACTTCATCCATGTTATCTCGGATAGTTTTAAATACACCATCACAAAGACGTTTAAACCCACCTTCCGCGAACTTACGAGCAATGTGTTGAATACGTTTCTGGCTGGCATTCATTACCTGGCTCAGTTTCATTTCACTGTTGCCTGAGACATACAACTCGTCATTAAGGCCTTGTGCGGCCTTAGACATTCCTGTTGCCTGCTCTTTGTGTACCTGCAAGTGCTGTAACAACGGTACTGTGCCTGCACTAATAGGACTTGGGGGTAGGTCCGCTACTGCCCCCTGGGGATTACCATTTGTAGGGATAATCTGTTTGGGACGTAGGTTCTGCAGGGCAGAAAAGTCCACCACGTTAGGATCTGCTAGTTTTGGAGAATAGTTAGTAAGATAGGTATTCTCTACAAAACCACGGAGGATAGCGGTGGAGGTAAGGGTGGTTGAACGAGTCATGTCAGCCACAGAAAGACCAAAGAACTCGTAAGGGATTTCAAAGGGGCTGAGGGAGGCGAGGGGCACGTAGCTGCAATCTTCTTCATGCAGGATGATGTCACCTGCCACAATGAAGTGCTTTAGCTCTGCAATACCATCACCATCACGGTCTACTTCCATCCAACACTCTGTTACTGCAACATTCCTGTTGGCCTCAAGAGAATCATCTGAGTCACGCATACCTTGCCAGTAAGACTGTCCGGTAACTCTTTTACGTACTGCCACGTCCTGGGAGTAAACAGTGTGATCTTCTGAAGTGGTAGGTAGGGCCGACCAGTCTTCTAAACCGTCTGCAATGTCAGGATACATTTTACGAATGTCCGAACGAGACATCTCTATCTGTACACCTATAAAGGCAGCTGTTTCAATACTACTGGCATCCCGGGAAATCAGAAAGTTTTCTGGTGGTACGTTTTCAATCTTAACACGAGACATGTCGTAGGACCGTTTGAGTCTTACATCTTCGTAGGTGTTGGTTGCAGGGTTAAAGTTTAACTCTCCTACAACTTCCACTTCTTTGTCTGATAGTTTTAAATCAAGGGCCTCTTCAGTAAGAGAGTCATACTCTTCAAACTTGGTGGACATGTCTTCCACAAAATCCCAACGGATAATAGAGTTCTTCCACAGTAAAGCAGACTTTACCCAAGTGTTTAGAAGTTCCCAGCCGTTGTTCTTCTTAAAGATAGTGTAGTTTACCAGGTCAGAAGCATCATTAGCTGCAGCGATGGCTGCGGGAGAAGCTGACCAGGACTTAAATTTTGCCAACCTGTTATTGTTAAACATAAGTTCTGAAATAATTGCAAGGTAAGCCTCCACTGTTTCTGTAGTATCTGAGGAAACAATCTTAGATACGCCGTTAGGGCTTAGATGCCCTGCGGGAAGTCCTGCGTACTCGTAGGTAGACTGTAGTCTGTCGTTGGCCAGCTCAGAAGAGTTTAGAAAATCACCTACAGAGTTAGCTACCCCCGTGGAGACCAAAGTTATTAGTTGTTCGTCAGTTACTTTTTCACGGTAACCAGTCATGTAATCGCCCATATAGGCCTCCTATCTAACTATCACCCACATGGGTATAAATTGTCGTCGGGGTTTTTGAACCAAAGGTACCCCGAGACCTTAAGAACAGCATAGGGTTCAGCTGTGAAGTCCGTCTTTCCCCTCCTTCCGCCATTCTTCGCGGTGAGCACGGACAAGTTCTGGTTCTTTAACTTTAGTTTTCTCGGAGGCTGTTCTATAAGTAGTAACCGAGTTTTTTGACTTCAAAGTGGGGTCCCAAACCTTGCCATTCTTTTGTTTTACACCCTTTGAAGGTCTGTAAATAGACATAGTTATCCTCCCAAATCTTTTTTAAGTTGAGCAAGTTCTTCCAACTCAGCTACACTTAAATCTGCGCTAGATCTTTCTGTTGTAACAGATTCAATCCTAGTTTTCTTAGGCGCTCTGTATTCTCCTAGTTCTTTAGCAATTTTAAACGCTTCTTCTCGGTCACCATTTTCCATAGCCTCGTGCATGAGTAGTTTCATTACATCAAGGGGGTCTTGTGCTACAGCGTTGATTGCTGCCAGGGTTTCTGCCATCTGTTCTGCTTTTTCTTTAATTCTGGCGTCCTTCTCTCTTTTCAACAGACGAGCCTCAGCCGCAGCTTTAACCCCCGCTGCCTGAAATTTCTTAATCTTCTGTTGACCTTCTTCGGTCTCAGGGTTAATCATGTGTTGAGCAAAGTTAGCCTGCCGAGGGTCTTTCATCATTCGTTGACGAATCTCCTCGATCTGTTTACTTGTTTTAGCCATTAAATCCATTCCTCATTGTTACGGTTAACAAAGTTCTTTTGTCGCCAGTCTACTTTATTGTTGGACAGCTTATCTATGTTAGTGCGATAAGCTTCCCACGCAATAGCCAGCGCCATAACGGTGTCATCATGCCTGCCTGCAATTGCCTCTGTTTTACCGGAGGCAGTAGAGATGTAAGTTTTCATTTCAGACAGAATAGTTTTAGAAGGAATCCAAATGTCTTCCTCTTCCACTGCATTCTTTAACTGACCAATAACTCTGGGTTTACTGCCATGCGTCATTCTGAAGCCAGGTGTTTGACCTTCCTCAGAACTTAGTTTGGCAGCCTTGGTTTCATAGTACATGTTAACGTAGTTCATTTGTTTAAGTCTTTGTAAGGTAGCAACACCCATGCTGTTGGATTCTACTGCTAACAAAGAGTTATTAAAGTACCTTCCCAGGTAAAATAGATGTTCCCCATATAAAGTAGGGTCCACCGTGTTATCTCTGTAAAGGGCACAAATATGTCCTTGGGTATTTAAAACTATTGCTGTACTATAGTCTTGTTTAACCCCCAGAGCCACGTCTGCCCCGATTATGTAGTTATCTTTCCAGTCCGGCGGTATCCAGATCTCAAGGTTACCTCTCGGGCTGTCATCAAAAGAACCTAGCTCCTGGTTGTAAAGACGGAGAGCTATAGGTTGTACTGGTAGGAAAGAGTTAATCTTTTCAGGATCAAACACAGAGGAACCAGAAACTAAGAAAGCCTCTTCGGCATTGGCCGGGTACTCCTGTCTAAACTTATCTACTCCGCCCTCAACGATTTTTAACCGTCTCCAGTAAAGTTGATCATCTGATAGGTCATACTTTTCTTTATAATCTTTTTCTTCAAAGGTTAACTCGAAGTCTTCCGGTGCTGTCCTGAAGTATTCCACTGTTTTAAACCACGGTATGAAGATAGCAATGTAGTCAGACTCCCCCGCCGCTGCCGCCTGATACAGGCGATAAAACTCGCCGGAGGCACCATTAGCTGTGGACTCGATGATTACTTCTGTACCATCAGACTGAGAAATACCTTGAAACAACCCGGCTAAAATCTTGGCGTCATGCTGCCAAAAGGCAACTTCTGAGGCATGTAAGATAGTAGGGGTAGTTCCTCGCCCAGCTTCCGGAGAACCTGCGGTATACAGTCTATAAGAGCCTACGGCCTCTGAGTCGGTGTAGGCTGGTGTTTGAATAGAAATTTCTTTTGCGTTAGTCTTCTCTAACTTGGGTTGTAACCCCTTTTCCATGTTCTTAATTAAGTTTTTACTCATAGTGAAGAGAGAATCTGAGGTGGCACTATCGTGAGCCATAACAACAGATCTGGTGTGTTGTTGAAAGTAAGTCTTCCAAAACACTCTTCCTGCACAAAAAGTAGAGATGCCCTGCTGTCGGGCTTTAAGAATGATGGCTCTAACTTTACCTGTTTCTTTTCTTTGTTTTTCCAAGGCTTCATTAATAATACTTTGCGCTTCATTAAAGTTGAAGGGCACAAAACCTTTGGTAGCGTCTTTAGTAATAATTCTTATTTGTTCTGAGGAAAACTTTTCGAAGTTATCCGAGTAGTCTTCCAAGTTCTTCCTTCTTTTTAGTTCTCTCAGAGCCTCCAACTGTGCTCTGGCTTCCTTCTTTTTGTTATCCATAATTTTTCCTACTGGAACCTGGGGCATAGTTTATACCTAGCACCCCAGGCTCTGACGCCCACCCGGTGTAACGACTAACCCGAAGGTTACTAAGGTAGCGAAACTTCCGTTACTGACGAACGACTAGTTCGCGGGTGGTATTCCAATGCTTTAGCACTCACACTTCTTGCAAGCACAGGGCTTGTTTAAGAGTGCGTAAACAATACGTTTAATATAGCTTCTCATTTTGTTTTCCTCTTTGGTTTGTGGCTTAAAAGTTTGCTGGCGGCTGTATGGGTTTTACCAGACATTAATTTACCCTCAGCATTTTTATGCGTAGCACCCTTGTGCTCTTTGCCGTCAGGTAAGTAGTGTTTTACACCTGCTGCCATTATTTTTTCCTCTTTTTTCCCGAAGGAGTTACTGACCACTTGATTGGTTTAGAACTTGTTTTCTTTGCTGTGTCTGACTTAGTTGCCTTTGAGGCCACAGCCTTGGGCCTGCAGGCAGGATAGCTTTTTCTTTTATCATCCTTACCAGATCTACCACAAGGTTTTCCGGTTTTAACGTCACGCCAGTCTTCTTTAAACCACTTCTTTAGCGAAGCACCCTTTGCTGTCTTACGTACTGCCATACTACTTCCCCTTACTCTTACCGTAATTTTTAGCTCCAACCTTACGGCACTTAGCCATATGTCCCGAGCGGTAAGCAGAATTCTTAGGCATAGACTTTACTACCTTTTTATAACAAGCATCTTTCTTTGTTTTAGTCGTAGCCATGCTGTTACCTCGTTGACTTTGTGCCTGAACACTTCCATCTTTTTCTACTAAGATTTAGTGGGCTGTTAGGGTCCTTGGCTGCTTTAGGTGAACGTTTCTTTTGTCCAGCGGATCTGGCACAGTAAGCATCACCTTTTTTGCTGCCAGGTTGTACTCGTTTACTTCCATCTTTAGCCTTACCAGCCTGACCGTAGCTAACCTTTTTGCCACCTGCAGTGACTTTTACTTTAGCCTTGCCTCTATTTGGTGTAGTCATCTTTATCGACCTCTTTTTCATAGGAAAAAGCTATACTCCGGCTGGTTGTTATTATTATAACTTTTCCTTGTTTATCATATAGAAAGTACTTACCTTCATTTTGTATGACTTTTACCATTTACCTTGCTGCTTACCGAGTAGGTAAAGAACAACTCCCAACCCGAAAATTCCAGCAAGGACTATTAGACCACCAAAAAACCAAGTAATCAGGGCCTGCTTTAGTTCCGCCTTTCTATAGGTAGTCTTCCTTCTTTGGGCGCGCACTTGACGAAGGGTGTCTTTATACTCCTGAAGACCGTCCATCCCATAACTAAACTGCACAAGAGTCTCGACCTCTTTCCGCAGAGCCTGCATTTTCTTGTGTGCTGAGAACGCATTAATTGCCTGCTGTTCAGCCGAGCCAGTTAAAGTTGCAAAAATGCCAGGATTCTTAGCTTTGTCCGCCGCGTAATTCACGTCACTGACTGCACCTGCAAACTTAGAAAGAGCAGAGGAAGCATCCCTGCCTGCAAGCATAAGTGACTTGATGTTACTAACTGCACTGGCCGCAATGGATATGGCTGTAATCGGATCAATCATGTGAACACCAGCCTGCTTGGACAAACGTAATTTGGGTGTACCCTATAAACCTTGTCATACCAACTCCCATTCTTTGTCAACCCACAGTCATAGTAGCATAGCTTTGTCAGCTGGTTTGTGCCATCAATCCAAGCATGCCCCCAGCCAACAAATACCAGTACGCAGAGCATCACCTTGGATCTCTACTAGAATCTGACTTTTCCATCATAACCCTGATAGACTTTATATTCTCATCAATTCTGGCCAGAGTTAAAGCCTGAGACTGCACTGTTTGCTCTACAGTGCTGAGGCGAGTATCCTGTCGTAGTAACTCTTTCTCGTTATTCTGTATACTGTGATCTAAAGAAGAAACATACCATACTAAAGCAATAGTTTGAAAGAAAATACCTACAGAAAAAGTTAACGGTACCGACTTAGATAGATGCCACTCCTGCTCATTTTTACTACTCATTTTGTAAATCCCGCTCCAAAATATAGACCAACAATTGCTGACACTATATGTGTATCTAACGGAGTAATCACAAACCCAGTAGCTGACTGCCACTGTACTGTTCCATCACCACCAAATAACCAATTAAATAAACCACCGTGTACTTCGGTGTAACCTACGATAACGTTGACTTCCGGGTAGAACACAGCTACCGCCTTTGGTAACACAATGATAGCAAAAACAGCAGAGAGGGCTATAATCCTTCTTGTCCACGCAAAGTGAACGTCAGTCTTACCATGTTCTCGGGCCTGCTGCATACCGCTTATCATCATTTTTTGTTGTTCATTTCTATTCTTTGTGTTCTGCCCCCAAATGGACATAACCCCACCAAGTATGGTAGAGAACAACATGGTAACTAGTTCTAGTGGTAAACCAAACATTTGTTCTCTCCCCTTTGTTATCACATAAAAAATCCTTTTAATAAGGGACTATACCGAGTATACTTGGATTACCACACTGGGTATACTTGGACTACCCCAAAAAAATAAATAATTTTTTGAGATCTACAGCAGTTTACTTTTAGGGGGCAAAAATCTCTGGGGGTAGTAGTTTTTAAGTTTGGATTTTGGTTATACTTAGTTTTGGATTTTGGTTATACTTAGTTTTGGACGTTGGTTATACGTGGGTTAGGTTCGTCTGTTCGTCTGTTTGTTGTGTGGGTTTGTGTGTACCCCTTCTTTTTGGGCGGGGTGCCCCCCTCTTTCCTGCGGTGTCTTCGTGGGCGTCTGGCTTCCTCCCGGCTGGGCGTCCTCGTGGGTTCCGTTTCGGTTCCTCCTCGCGCCGAGGTTCTGCGTTCTCTCGAAAGGAGATTAAGATGGAAGATAGAAACAACGTAGCTTTAGCTACAGCAAAGGGCTGGACAGACTTGGGCGTCATTGAGACCCTGATCTACGACACGGCAAACCGCACTATCATTGTGCAGCATGTATACGGAAAAGAGCGCAAGACGCTTAAGTGCCGTATCGCAGGCTACCAGCGAGATGATGCGGCAGTGTTGTGGAAGGCACTGAAGTCGGCGATGGTCGACAAGGACCTGGTCTACCTCGGAGCTAAAGGCAACTGGTCTCCAACCGCCTGGTTCTGCGCTATTGAGAATCATACGCAGGAGTATCTGGCTGCAGAAGAGTGGGCAAGCAGTGGAGCCTCTCATCAGCATTACTGGATGCAAGCGTAAGCTGTTTACTTCAGCTCCCTCCCTAGTGTGGGGGTTGTGGTGGATTGCTTTTGATCCTAACGTCTCTTGAAAGGAGATAACATGACTAACTTCGTAGAAACCCGTGACACCCGCAATGGCACCTTCTCCATCCTCTACAATGTAGAGCTCAACTGGACTAAGGTTGTTAAGCCCGTTAATGGTTACAACGGTGGTACACTACAGTATGAGACACAGATTGCCTCAGTTGATAGTGCACAAATTGAAGCCTTGAAGGGAATACTGCCCAACATGAAGGTGTCTGAAGATGACACACCAACTGCCTTCACCCTCAAGCGACCTGCCTTCTTAGGTGCTCCCGGTGTAGTCTCGTTGGACGGCAATATACTCGAGCCAGCAGCACGGGGTATGATCGGTAATGGATCACGCGGTGATGTTAAGATATCACACAAGAAGCACCCTAAGACTGGGCGTCCTTACGTGTGTCTTGAGGCGATTAAGGTGACAGAGTTGAAGAAGTTTGTACCCAACAGCGAAGAGTACGCTGACAACTTCGACTTCTAAGGATTACTCTAGATGTCCTCTCTTAATGAGAGGGCATTCATGTCTAATCCTGGACAGTTAGCTATGAAAGGAAAAAGAATGGCTAGAGAAAAGTATACAGCAGGGGACTATGTAAGGGTAGAGCTGGCACCCAATGAGCACTACGTAGTCACTATCCTGGCAGTACATGACGGACACTATGATGTCCTGGAGTACTCTGCTGGAGAGGTTCATGGTGAGCTTTACATGGACGATGATAATCACAGGTTAATCGGAAGGTAACCGGAGGAGTTCCTCTTGTGTATTAAGATACAACTGGACTAGTACCGGGGTATAAACTGGACTAGTTAGGAACAAACGGGGAACATCTAGGGTAAACCTGAAGGAACGAAACCTGAGGGTTTATCCGGGTTGTACCTGGGTTGACTGAACCACAATACAGAAAGGTAATAAGATGGAATATGAAGTACACTGCTATGATAACGAGAGTTATCTTTTCGCAGAAACTACCTTCAATGACAACCGAGAAGCAGCAATGAAGCATCTAAAGTTTATGCTAAGTCGTAAGCCAACTACCTCTTATACAACAACTTTTAAAGGCTCAGTATGTCGCTACGTTGTACAGGAGGGTCCACTATGAACTATGAAGTACACCTCTATGACATGAACGACTTCCTCTACTTAAAGTACTTTGCAGGCAGTAACACGGAGAAAGCCTACCACTATGCTCAAGTGCACGCAGATATCCTTAATACTATGAGTGAATTCTACGTAACAGGTAGTAAAGCTATCTATACTGTCAAAGCTAATAGCTTAAAAGAAAGGCAATAAGCCATGAAATATCTGTTATCAGACCATGCCTTCAAGCGTTCAGAAGAACGAGGTATCAGTATCGAAGAGATTAACGCTGCTGTAACTGTAGGCAAAGAGTACAAATCTAAGTTGTATGGAGGTCAGCTTAGATACTATCATAGTGGTATCTGTGTTGTTGTAAGAAAAAGTACTAACAACATACTTACAGTTTACCGACTAAAGCATCACTGAGGCGTAAGCCAAAGTATAGTCCCCTATTAAAAGGAGAATCCCTCCCCTCCCTATACTATATTATATATAGTATGTATATAGTATATTTAGGTTATATTTTATATGACTTATCGTTATCTTTGAAAGGAACACTACAATGTCTAGCACTATACTTGTCCTAGTAAGTCTACTGGTAGGTAAGACTATGTTACACGTCAGTTATGACTTCGATGGTACTATGGAAGACTGTATAACCACTATACAGTTAAGAATGACTTACGATATAGTTAGAAATGATCCTAGTATAATCAATAAGTACTTCTGTGTACCCATAGAAGAAGTACACGTAATAACAGATAAAGAAGCTTAGTATACTTTCCTACTACCTTCTACTACTAACTTATAATAATAACTTCTACTACCAACTTATCTTGAAAGGATAAACACGATGAATATCAGTGAATGTAAAGCTATCGTACAAGAAATGATTAGGTATAACCTTAATAACAATGATGCTAAAGACTATGGTAGAAATATTGTACCTTTTCTTGTATCTAAGCCTGGTATAGGTAAGACCAGTGTGATAGAACAGATAACAGAAGAAGAAGACTATCACCTACTTACAATACCTCTTGCCTCGTATGATGCTGGTGAGATAGCTGGTTTTCCTATGTTAAATAAGGAAAAGAGAACCTATGATAGAGCTAAACCCTTCTGGTTAGATACTCCTCTGGATAAGACTGTTGTACTGTTCTTTGATGAGATATCTCAGGCTCCCACAGCCAATGTTAACGTTCTAGCTATGTTGATTAATGAAAGGAAGTTAGGTGAACATAGACTTAATGATAACGTTGTTATTATCTGTGCTGGTAACAAGATGGAACACCGGGCTGGTACTAACCCTCTTCCTTCTCACTTCAAAGATAGGGTAACGTTCCTTGATGTGGAAGAAGATATTACTGAGTTCTTAGCCTACGGTAATAGTAAAGGTTTACACCAGTATATCCTTGCTTACCTGCGTAACAGACCTTCTGCCTTGTCTATGTTTGATCCTGCTGCAGACTCCTGTGCCTCACCCAGAAGTTGGATGAGGGTTGATAGTATTATGAAGATGTCTCTACCTTACAGCCTAAGAAATGAGACTATTAAAGGTCAGGTAGGAGAAGCTACTAAAGCTGACTTCTTAGCTTATCTAAAAGTAGCTGATAAGATGCCTGATCCTTATGAGGTATTGGAAGGTAAGTGTAAAACAATACCAGAGGATTCTCCTGTTATGTATGCTTTATGTGCTGCTCTTGCTCACTTGGTTACAGGTAAAACCTCCAGGAACTTTATTGAGTATCTAGGTAGTCTTCCCAACAAGGAGTTTGCTGCCTTCACCATCAGAGATGCCCTGCAAAGAAATCCTAAACTTAAGGCTGATAAACACATTACCTCCTGGTTTATGTCTGAGGGTAAAGCCTTATTACTCTAATAAAAACGTTAAGGGGGACAGTAGTGTTTCCCTTATTCACCCTTATTATAAAGGAATAAGAATGGATAGCAAGTTGTATGAACGTCTTATTAAAGACTTTGTAGAAGAAGGTACTACACAAGAAACCTTATTCGCCGGGTTGTCCTCTGAAGTAGGAGAAGTAATGAGTGAGAGAGTTAAAGAAACTCGTAATAACTCAGAGAAATCTAAGGAAATTCTGGATGAACTCTCTGATGTTCTATGGTATATAACTGTCATAGCTAACTCTCGTGAGTCCTCTCTAGGTCAGTTGATGATACACAACTACTATAAACTAGAAGAACGTAAAGTTAATGGAAAGGTAAAAACTAATGATACCCTCAAGAGCAATTAAAATCTACAAGACAGTTTCCTACTGTGAGTTCTACGTTACTACTGTGTTTACTCCCCATGAAGTTATAACTCTGAAAGATAGACTTCTAGCTAAACCTGAAATCTCTACTGTTACTGTCAGAAATATTAAAAATAAGGTAGTAAAGAAATTCTCAAACTACACACGTAAATCAAGGAGTAAATACTATGGACAAGGCAGCGGACAAGTTTATAAGTAACTACAATGAGTTACATCGGAACTACTCTGAACATCTGACACACCAGGAGATCAATGAAATGTTACTTGAGCAAGAAGATAAAGAGCGTAATAAAACTAATCCAAAGATTTATGAGTTAGAAACTTACATCATGGACTGTTGGTCAGTCTGTAATGACCTTCAAACAGTATTTAAGCAAGTAGGTGATGCCGATATCGCTCCAACAGAAGATGAAATGATGAACGCTCTACTTGGTATAAGTCAACTATACCAGTGGAAGTTTGAGCAGTTATTCAACAAGTATGAGGACATACTGGCCGCACAACGTGGAGTAAAAAGGAGTGAGGGAATCCCAATGAAAGGCGGAGATGAACAAGATGACTAATAAGATTTATATTAAAGGAGAAACAGAATGACTGATCTATGCCCTTCCTGCAGAGAACCTTTGGATTACCCGTCAGGTGATGGTTGTGCTGCGATGACTCAACACAAAAAACCAACGAATAACAAAGGGTATTACTTCGATGTAGAGAAAGTAGTAGAACATGAGGATGGTTCAGCTACCTACACGTTTGACATGAGCTATGACACCAGAGAGATGTTTGTAGAAGATGGTATCAG
>Ga0208413_1000267_pt1 | contig 43902 bp, 48 predicted proteins | sample AntAceMetag02UKD_FD_184761 | JGI IMG/M metagenome (GOLD analysis project Ga0208413, IMG submission 184761) | Saline lake microbial communities from Ace Lake, Antarctica - Antarctic Ace Lake Metagenome 02UKD (SPAdes) (version 2) | ecosystem: Environmental > Aquatic > Non-marine Saline and...
GATTCTAGGTTGTATCCAATAGCATTTTCAAATATGTAGGCTTCAATAGTGTTACCTGAAATTACTAAACGGTAATTGCTTGTTTTTGGTTGTGACATGATGTTTCGAATTATGTGTTAATAAAATCTAGTCTCACATACCCGCTGTATTTCCTTGATTATGAAACTTTTGGAAAGCCATATCCCATATTAGATGGATACACCACAAACCAACAGATTGTATTTCAAGTTTCAATTCATATTGTTCAAGAAGATGGGGAAGTAGAGCATGTTGAATATCTCGCAAATGATTTTGAAAACTCTACAAAAGGATTACTTGCAATGATGAAAGAACATATTGGTCCAATTGGAAGTATTATTGTTTGGTATGAAAGTTTTGAAAAAGGTCGAAATACAGAATTGATGGAACTACACCCAGAGTATAAAGATTTCTTAGAAGATATGAATAATCGTATATATGATTTGATGTTGGTTTTCAAAAAAGATTACTTACACCCAGACTTTTTTGGAAGTGCTTCAATTAAAAAGGTTTTACCTGTATTGCTTCCAGAGTTATCGTATAAAAGTTTGGAGGTGCAAGATGGAACAATGGCAATGAGTGAGTGGGAACGTTCACTTGATCCGAGTCTTGGTGCTGATGAAAGAGAAAAGATACGTCATAATCTGTTGGAGTATTGTAAGTTGGATACGTTGGCGATGGTTGAGATATATAAAGTTTTACAAGGAATTTAATTAAATAAATATGAGCTTTTTCAAAAAAATAGTAAAAACTTTATCAGATAGTGATACTAAATTGGAGACTAATAACAAGGTCTCAGAAGATATCAAAAATAGTGATGTTCAAACATTTCCTAATGATGGTGATAAGGATTTTAAACTCTTACTGGCTTTGTATAAGAAAAACAAAGTAGATGATATGGACATTGTTTCTCTGGTTAGAGAGGAAAACTTAGAGGCGACACCTCACAAATGTCCGTATTGTTCTGTGATTCACGTATTTAAAGCTAGTCGTGCCAGGAAGTGTCCTGATTGTTCTAAAAAGATGATAGTTAGACAAGGCCTTTTTATTACAGAAGATCAGGCTAAAAATTTAGAAAAAAAGATTCAAGATTTTTACGACAGACAGAGCGATATTTCTCAGTCAGGTTTTTCTATTGAGGCGGCACAAGATTATCGTATTGATAAAGATATTGTTGGTTACTACAGATCTATAGCTGAAGCTTTTAGATTTATGGCTCAAGTTGAAAATCAAAAAAATGAAAAAGGATTTTCTTTTTGGGATAAGGCTTGGAATTATTACAATCATGCAAGATTAGAAGAAATGAAGAACTTAAAAGAAGATATGATGGAATACAGCTCTCTACCTAATATATTTTGGGATATGTCAAAAAATGCTATTAGATCAGTCAAAGTTCGCTAATAATGACTCTCTTATAAAAAAGCATAAAAAACGAGCTCTTACACAAGCATGCATGACAATTGCTGAGTCTACTAGACTTGGAGCAAGTCTTTATTATGCGACGGATATATACGAATTCTCTAAAAAAATTATATCCGAACTTTCTTTAACTGATGAAGAATTTCATAATCTAGCCAATGAGGTTGCGGAAAGACTTCATCTTCAAGGCAATAATTTGTCCGAATATGGTAAGAAGATAAGTGAACTCCTTGCTTATGAAGTTATTGAGATTCAGTAGATTAGACTTAGGGTCAAGAAAACTCTGACAAAATATAATAGAGACATAATGATACGAACCTTTACAAATAATGGTATATGTGTTATCGTCTAAAACAGCTCTTTAAATATTAAACTTGCGAAAGTGGTCATAGCTATAAGTTTTTTTGTTAAGAAATACAAGAAATTTTATAGCTATGACTACTGCAATTAGTGGTCCTCTGGTAAAACGGCACATGTGCCAAACCCAATACTGACATGTCAGAATACACCGAAGGAGCCATCCACCAATTGGCCGACCAGTTTGAAAGAGCTGGATTCACAGCTGGCGAAGTGAAAACTGCTGGAGAGATTGAACGTCTGAAAGATTTTTTGCAGACCTTGCGAGGTACTCACGAAATCGTTCCGATCGACTATGTCTTCGACGTCTCACTTCTGTGTCAACTCCCGTTTGACGGAGCTCTGCGTGAAGTGCAGTTTGTCTGCGATGGTGACAAGATCTACAAACTCGAAAAACGAGGGGACGACCTCTACGTCAACGACAAGAAGATCGGTCTTTACCGCTCCAAACGTCAACTGAATGAAAAAACCATTCAGGGTCACGAGCTTCGCACGGAGCTCGATGGTAAACCCGAAGCAAAGCTCCCCGCTGCGCTTCTTGATTACCTCGTCGAACATCCTGCTTTGTGGCCAGAGTGCTGGAAGGAAGATGAGGAGGGCAACACCATCTACATCTACTTCTGGGGCGACATCTTCCGCTACTCGTTCGGCGTCCTGTGTGTCCGCTTTGGCTATTGGGACGTCGGTCAGGTGGTCTCGCGCTGCTACTGCCTCGGCAGTCGCTGGAACGGTTACCGCCCTGCTGGTTCGCTTGCAAGTTAGTACTAAGTCCTTGGACAACTTAGTACTGGGACTTTGTCCCTTAGTTTTTTGTCCTTCCGCTCCGCTTTGAGACTTGTCTCGAGGCGGAGCTTTCACTTTTACATACAAACTTTTTATATAATTTGATAAAATACTAAATGGTATTAGGTGAGTATCAGCAGACGGTCAAGGCTTTCTGCCACCGAATCCAACAATAGGGTAGTCCGAGAGTGTTTGCGGTTAAGGCTTCAAGCAGAGTGGTCTACATGAGTTCAATAGAAAAGAAAATACTTGGTGTGAAATACTGGTGCATTATAGATGCAGAATAAAATTCAACCTTGAGATCGTTCTTCGGAACTTCGATTGGTGGTGGTATGGATGGTATTTCACATATTTCCGCAACTCGAACGGCAACCTGTATGTCCGCTATGGCTATTGGAACGACGGTCAGGTGGTCTCGAACTACAACTGGCTCGACAATCACTGGAACGGTAACAACCCTGCTGGTTCGCTTGCAACTCTTTCCTTTCTCTCCCTATTTGGGAGAGTTTTTTGTCACGCTCCCGTACCAACCACCAAGCATCTTCCCAATCTCATCCAATTTTTGTGAAAGTAAAATATATTTCTTGTTATCTAGAGTCTTTGTCTCCCAAAGAATCATTAATAACACTTTCGATGTATCTAACTTTCTAATTGCCAACCTAATATATGAAGCTTTTTCTTCTTTCTTCAAAAAACTAGCAAAAGAAACAACCTCAATAATATCTATGAAGTATTTATCAATCTTTTGACATAGTGAATGCTTATGAAGCTTAGGTAAGTCTTTGTAATAGCTAAACCAAATTAAATACACATCTTTAAATTTCTGCAGTACTGGCAAAATTCTCGGGGGGGGGGTAGCATTTGAAGAATGAAGAAAGTCTTTACTCATTCGTACAATGATATCATTTCAATAGAAAATCTACTTATTGCTTGGCAAAATTTTGTTAAAGGAAAGAAAAACAAGAAAGACGTTCAGGAGTTTCAGCTACATTTAATGGACAATATTCTTGATCTACATAGAGATTTACAGAACAAAACATACAAACATGGTAGTTATGAAGCTTTTAAAATAAACGATCCAAAACCTAGAAATATCCACAAAGCTAGTGTTAGAGATAGATTGTTACATCATGCAGTTTATCAATCACTTTACCCATATTTTGATAAATCTTTTATATCTGATTCATATTCTTGTAGGAATAATAAGGGGACACACAAAGCCCTGAAACAACTCAGAAAATATTCAAATAAAGTCTCTAAAAACAATACGAAAACAGTCTGGATTTTAAAGTGTGATATCAAGAAATTCTTTGCTTCTGTTGATCACGCTGTTTTGATGGATATTGTTGATAGGAATATTAAGGACAAAGATATTATTCTACTTATTGGAGAAATCGTGAATAGTTTTTGTGTTAAAGAACAAAAAGGGTTGCCATTAGGAAATTTAACATCTCAGCTTTTAGCTAATGTATACATGAATGATTTTGATCAGTTTGTTAAACACAAACTGAGAGTGAAAAACTATATTCGTTACGCTGATGACTTTGTATTTTTTTCTGAAGATAGAAAATATTTGATTTCAATTTTATCTAAAATACAGAAGTTTCTTGAAATAAAACTATTACTCAAGTTACATGAGAATAAAGTGCACATAGAAGCATTGGCTTCGGGCGTTGATTTTCTTGGTTGGGTGAATTTTCCACATTGTCGAGTATTACGAACTGTTACGAAGAAACGCGTGTTTCGAGGAATCAAGGAAAAGAATGGAGAAACCGATACCGTACAATCATATTTAGGATTGTTGAAACATGGGGATACAAAAAAGTTAAAATTTAGAGTTGATGCATTCGTTGCAAGTATTAAAGATGGTGGTCTTTAAGTGTAAATGAGACAGTGACCGAGAGGGGTGTTTTGTGTCTCATTTGTATCATTCACAAAAAGAGCGTAGTGACCGAGAAGCCTCATATAGAGAGTAGAAGGAGTTCTGAAATGTGTTATGGTGTCTCACATCATAAGTTCATGACCACAACAGCCAGCAAACAAGGTTTTAATAATAAATTCTTTGCAGAAAAAAAACATAAAAAAACTTATTCTGGGAGCTGTTGGTGCTTTTTTTATATCAGTATTATCTAGTTACTTGTATGACGTTTTTATTAAAAGTTTTTTTATAAATATTACAACCTCGACATTAAATTATTTTGACGGATATCGAAATAAGTTTATCTATGAGGAAGTTGCAAAAGGTTTTCATGATTATGAGTCATTATTAGTATTAACTATGATGATTGGAGTAACTGCTGGATTAAGTTTATCTATAATAATGAAGCAAATAAAAAACAAGTATCCGACTGAAAAAACAGAAAATAAAAAAACAGATACTGGTGACTGGATTGAAGTTTTTTTTATTACAATTTTCTTATTTATAGTTTTAATACAACAATCACAACTTTCATTAGTTAATAGATTGATAACAGATTTTAATCAGAAACGTGCCATCGCAACTCCTTATTTAGAAATAAAAGATAGAGATATTTTCGTTTCTGATTTTGCAAAAATAAAAACCAAGGAAGATTACGAATATCTTATGGATAAGTTAGAGATAGTGATTAGTAATGAATAGTTATGAAAAACCCTTTCCTCACTCGACTCCACTCAACCAAAAACCTTCACGGAGGAACTGTGCTCGACTTGGGTGCAAAAACACCTGTCGTCGCAAACTTTTTGAAAGAGCAAAATTATGAAGTAACTGCTGTCGATAAAGACATTTCACTTTTCACAGATGAAGATAAAGAAAATCATACAGTAGTAGAAAGTAGTCTTACAGATTTTGAATATGAAGAAAATAAATACAACCTTGTTTTAGCAACAAATGTTTTACCGTTTCTGAAAGATGAAGAAGTGTTTAATTACATAGAGAAAATTGTTTCATCAATTAAGAAAGATGGTTTCTTTTGTTTTTCATTATTTGGAAAAGAAGATGCGTGGAGCGATAAAGAGAATATGTCATTTCAAACATATAAAGAAGCTTTAGATTTTATTGCAACACTTCCTGTTGAAATATTTTTCCAACAAACTGAAAAAGGAGTTGGAGCAACAATGAAAGGAGATAGTAAGTTTTGGGAAATTCACAGATTTATTTTGAAGAAGAGCTAATATTGACCTCCTTCCTCCTCACCTCTACAATAAAAACATAACAACCCAATATTCACTGTATGAAAAAAACACTCATTTTACTTATCGCTATAATTGCAATTATCATCGCAACAATTGCTGTTAAAAATGTTGTCTCACAAAAAGAAGTGCAAAAGAAAGATGTAGACACTACCGAGGTAGTAGTAGATGAAACTGTAGACATGGAAGCTGCATGTAATAGCGCACTTGCGTACATGTCGTTCATGAGTGGGGAAGATGTGGACGCATTCATTGCTGCATGTTTGAACGGTGAACATCCAGATGTTATTGCTCGGTATAAAGCGCAAATGAACGGAGAAGACACTTCAAATATTGGAATACCTCCATTTGCTGAACCACTTATTGTAGTTGCATCTCCATTAGAAAATGATTCTGTAGCAAGCCCAATTGCAGTTTCTGGAGTGGCGCGTGGATACTGGTTTTTTGAAGCAGATGCTCCTGTAGATGTGTATAACGAAGCGGCGACAATAATTGGACAAGGATTTATTACCGCAACTGAAAGTTGGATGACAGAGGAGTTTGTTCCATTTGAGGGAACAATTACATTTGAAGATAAGTTGGTAGTTTCTGGTGAACCACTAACAATTATTTTTAACAGAGCGAATCCTTCAGGAATTCCAGACAATACAGAATCTATTTCAGTGAATGTGATTGTTGAGTAGTGATATACTGCTCGTTTATGACTAAGGCTGAAAAAATATCTGGTACTATTTTTGGAATAATTGCTGTAGTAGTACTTATTATTTTTATACAGAATGCTAAAAATACCGTAGATACTCCTTTACAAGAACAGCTGGAAAGTACTATTAGAGTTGCAACATATAATGTGCATTATATTTCGTTGCGAAGTGGAGATGGTGCATGGTCTATTCCGGGATGGGATACGCGCAAAGCGTCGCTGCAAGAATCTTTTGCTGCATTAGATGCAGACATTGTTGCATTTCAAGAAATGGAAAGTTATGGGAGGGGTGGCGACAAGAACACAAATCTTACAAAAGAATTTCTAATTGAAAATAATCCAAACTATACCGCAGGGGCAACTGGCGATGCGCTTACGTTTCCTTCAACACAACCAATTTTTTATAAAACAGAAAAATTTAACTTAGTTAATCAAGGATGGTTTTTCTTTTCAGAAACTCCTGATGTTATTTATTCACGTGCCTTTAATGGTTCGTTCCCTTCGTTTGCATCATGGGTAGAATTAGAAAATAAAGAAACCGGGAACGTAAAGAAGGTTGTAAATATTCATGTCGATTTTTCAAGCTTCACAAATAGAACTCGCTCTATAGAGCTTGTAGTAAATCGAGTGCAACCTTGGTTGGATGCTAACGAACATGTCCTTGTTGTTGGCGACCTTAATGCACGGCTGGGTTCAAAGGTTCATGCATACTTAGAAATGATTGGTATGCAATTCGCTGATGTAAAAGGTTCTACGTATCACTTCAATAGAGGGTTACATTTGTTTGATGCGATAGATCATATTGCATATTCTAATGCGTTTGAAGTAATTGGAAATCCTGCAGTGATACAAGAAAATTATGATGGAATGTGGCCAACCGATCATTATCCTGTGGTTGTAGATTTAAAGCTCTAATGAAAAGAAAAAACCCAGTTGGGTATGTATTAGTCCTCAATAATGGTCGCCATTCTTTGGACACATACATCGAGCGAACCAAACTGAACATGTTTTGCAATATACGAGGTTGCTGCACCAAGCTTCTGTAAATTTGTGGCAGGTTTCGATTCATCTTCTGTAAGCTTAAGTAGAAATAAAACGTAATGATACTTGTTATCTGTATGATAGAATTTGAAATAATATGAATAAAAAAGTCTATATAGATTCATTGTTTCAAGAATATCGTAATAAGCTTAACGTGCTTGCAGCAGAGAGAAGTGCCATTGTTTCCGAATTCAAGAGTGCTGTTGAATCTCAAAAAATTAATTCTATTAAAGAAAAATTAGGCATTACTACTGATGATAAATAAGTATAATAAAACCATGACTTTACGCAGTAAATCACCAGAGAGCTTTAACAAAGAAGAAAATGAAGAAAGTCCTAAAGAAATTGATACTATTCCAGCTGTCGAAGAATTTTTTAATGAACACAAGGAAAAGGTTTTAGATAGAGTAAATGAAGAGTCTCAACAGGTAGAAGATTCTGAAGATAAACGTTTAAAAAGAATTTCAAAAATAGAAGGAATCTCACCTGCAGTTATTAGCTCATTACGAACTGAGTACCAGATTGATGATCGGCTAGCAGAAAATTCAAGAAAAATAGCAACACTGCGTGAAGAAACAAGAAGTAATATTTCTGAGTCATCTGGCGAATTAAGTAAGCAAGAGCAAGCCGAAGCTGTTAAAGAGAGTTTTGGAGAAAAACGCGCTGAGATTTTAAATGAAGAAATGACATGGACTGTTCTAAGTAATGGAGCAAATCTCGTTCCTTTTGCGGGTGGACTTAAAATGATGACTGAGGCTCTTGCAGGGAGCGAAGCTCATAAGGATGATAAATTATCTGGTAAGGAACGCATCATTCATGGGGCAATAGGTGCAGGGAGTTTCGCTTTAGATTTTACGGGTGTCGGGGAGGTCGGAAAGGGTGTTGTACTTGTTGGAAGAAGTGCAAAGTTGCTCAAAGCTACAGGAGTAAGGCTTGCTGAGAAAGGTGCACAAAAGTCAGCTGCGATTTTTGCTCGTACATCTAAATTTCTTGTAGATAATCCTACACTTACCAAGCAGGGAGAAAAGTATGCTGAAGGAGTGATTAAAGAAAAGACAGCTGAGTTAAGACGTTATAAAGAAGGAGAACGAGGTGAGGTTGGTGAAGAAGATAATTTACCATTAGCTGCATAATCATATGAAAGAAGAACTAAACGATATTTTAAATAAATTAGTAGAACTCGGAGAAGATAAAGATGAGCTAGAGTATTGGCGAGATATTTTTCCTAATTTAAGAGAGGAGAAACAAAAAGAGTTATTTGAGTTATTTAAGTTGGAGTTGAAACAGCTTTCAGATTTGCAGTAGATAGTACTCACTCTTAAAAAATAAATTTGCTATTATGTAATTACTTATTACAAAACTAATCACATAAATTAACCGTGCCAGCAAAACCAAAAACAACATCAAAGAAAGCTACAAAACAAAATCATAAATACTTATTCGTAATCGGTGGAGTGATGTCTGGGGTGGGGAAAGGAATTAGTACTGCTTCTATTGGAGTTATTTTGAAGTCTATGGGGTATAAAGTTAATTTAATGAAAGTTGATCCATATTTAAATGTTGATGCTGGGACAATGAATCCTGTAGAGCATGGAGAAACATTTGTTATGAATTGTGGGCTCGAGACCGATCAAGACATGGGAACATACGAACGTTTTTTAGGAAGAGATTTAATTCGTGAAGATTATGTGACATCTGGAATGGTATACAAAGATGTTATCGAGAAAGAGAGAAACTTGGAATACGGCGGTCACTGTGTTGAAGCGATTCCTCATATTCGTGATGAAATTGTCGGTCGATATGAGCAATCTGCAAAACTAAATAAATCCGATATCACTATTGTTGAAATTGGTGGAACAGTTGGTGATTACCAGAACATTATGTTTATGGAGGCTGCGCGAGTTTTAAAAGTGAATAACCCAGATGATGTGTCGTTTATGATGGTGAGTTTCTTACCAATCCCTAAGAAACTTGGTGAAATGAAAACCAAGCCTACGCAAAATGCTATTCGCCAATTAAATTCATATGGTATTCAGGCTGATTTTATTGTTGCTCGAAGTGAAGAGCCTCTTGATGCGCGAAGAAAAGAAAAGTTGGCAGTGCAATGCAATGTTCCAAAAGGGAATGTAATTTCAGCTCCTGATATTGCGAGTATCTACGATGTACCATTAAATTTTGCAAAAGATAATGTTGGGAGTATGGTTGCTAATTCACTTAATCTTCCTAAAAAGAGAACCAACAAAGATGGTCTAAAAGAGTGGGAAAAATTTGTTGCAAAAACAAAGAAAACTACTAAAGAAGTAAACATTGCAGTGGTGGGAAAGTATTTCGATACAGGAGATTTTGTGCTCGCTGATTCGTATTTGTCTGTTATTGAGGCATTAAAGTTTTCTGCATATCATGAAAATGTGCAACCAAAACTTACCTGGATTAACTCAAAAAAATATGATGATAATCCTAAATTAGTTAAAGAACTGAAAAAATTTCACGGAGTAATAGTCCCTGGAGGATTTGGTGAGAGCGGTATCGAGGGAAAATTAGCTGCTATAAAATTTGTGAGAGAAAATAAAATCCCATATTTAGGATTGTGTTACGGAATGCAATTGTTAACTATCGAGTATGCAAGAAATGTTGTGGGGCTAACTGGTGCACAGACTACAGAAATAAATCCCGCCGCAGAACATCTGCTTATCGACATAATGCCCGACCAAAAGAAAAAAATTGCAGAAGGAAATTATGGAGGAACAATGCGACTTGGAGCATATCCATGTTATTTGCGAAAAAATACAATTGCTCAAAAGGCGTATGGGACAAGTATTATTTCTGAACGACATCGTCACCGGTATGAAGTAAATCCAGAATATATCGCACAACTAGAAGATGGTGGATTACTATTCTCAGGAACTTCAAAAGATATGCGTTTGATGGAAATTGCTGAGCTATCTAAAAAAGATCATCCATTTATGCTGGGAGCACAATTTCATCCTGAATTACAAGCTCGACCATTGCAGCCACACCCACTTTTTACAGCGTTTATAAAGGTGGCTAAAAAACAATAGATATGAATAAATTGCGTATAATTCTTATTGCAATTTTATTACTACTTCTTGCTGTTATACATGTCATGTTAGAGAAGGGTGTTGTTGATACAAGTGAGACAAATAAAAATATAAGCAATGGTGGCGGATATAATTTATATATTTCAAAAGGAGAAAATCCTGAAAAAGTATATTTACGTGATTTGAGTAATGAAATTAGATATGAGTGGACACTACCTGAAACTTCTAAAAATCAAGGTTATCATCATGTGACACCATTTTCTGATGGTTCACTTATGATTACCAAAGAACAGCTTCCAAACACAATAGGTGGCTATATCGTATTAGACAAAGACAGTTTAGTTCTAAACACAATAGAAGTCCCAGATTTATATTCACATCACGATTCCGAGCCTCTCGAGGATGGTTCAATTCTTGGGTTATTTTTACGACAAGTAGAAGTAGAATATAGAGGTAATACGATTCCTATTATTGATGATGTAATTGCGCGTGTTACTGCAGATGGAGAAATAATAGAATCTGTATCTTTATATGAGATATATAAAGATACTCCTGTGTTTAAAGACAAGCTTGCACGTGCACATCAGCATAGTCTTAACCCTGAAACAAACATAGCTTTTGATATTCGATTTAAGAAATTACAAGTTCCTGGTTATGACTTCTTTCACTCAAATAGTATTGAATTAATTAAAAATGATATTCCAGGTGTCGCACGCAAAGGTGATTGGCTGGTAAGCGTTCGGAATATTGATAGTGCTGTAATAATAAGACCCGAGACGCAAACTGTTGTTTGGGAATGGGGCTCTGGAGAGGTTGCTAAACCTCACTACGCAACCATAATTAATGGTGATACATTACTCTATTTCGATAATGGTAGAGATGAAAAACAAACTCGTGCAATTGAAGTTGATATGGTAGAGAAAGAAATCGTATGGCAATACGGGCAAAAACAAGGGCAAGAGTTCTATACAGATATTATGGGTGGGGCGCAGCGATTGTCTAATGGAAATACTTTACTTATGGTGAGTACGCAAGGAAGAGTTATAGAAGTAAATAGAGAGGGAATGACTGTTAGGGATTGGATTAATCCTTCATTTGCCTCAAGAAAAGACACTGCTCGTAGTTCAAAAGAAGGAAAATTGGGTATGATTTACAGAACCCATCGAATAGATGGAGACTTTTTTATTGATAGCCTTGATTTATAAAACGCTGGCAAAATGAAGTACGTATGGTATATTCTACACCTATGGCAAAAAGATCAGGATATAACGTAAAGAAAAAAGAAATTGCAAAAAAGGGCCCAACACGGACTGCTAAAAAAATGGAAATGCTTCGAATTAAAGCATTAAAACCTGTAGCACGTAGGAAGGCACTTGCAGAGCAAAAAGCAGCAAAGTAACTAAAAAACTCGCATAACTTGCGAGTTTTTTAGTTACTGTTATTTTGCATGATAAACTATGTACGTTATAAAATAATCATATTCATATGACTCATAAAAATTTAGAGAAAGAGGCACCACGGTCGCCACATGAAGTATTGGGAGGGTTTGTTATTTTAGCGAGAGCTATTGATAAATGCAGGTCAGCAATTGCAAATGAGTCTGGAGAATATCATTACAACTGTCCATTAGATCAAATATTGTTTAATTTTAAGGGAACTGATGCAGATGCACTTAAAGAAAAAGTTGCAGCAGGTGCCACTGATGATGAACTTGTTTCTTTTGTAAATGAAACAGGTAAACCTAAGACAGAAGAAGAAATTGCTGCTTGGACTACTAAAATATCAGCAATTAATCCCTATAATAATGAAGAGAAGAAAGAGTGGTTTGTAGGAGAATGTGAACGGCTCGGTCTTGATCCTCAATCAACAACACTGTTTCAAATGCTTGATGCAGATGACACAGATCATTTCAAAGATAAATAACCTACATTTACAAAACCATTAGTAAAAACTAGTGGTTTTTTAATGTACATTGGAAAATTACAGCACGTAGTGTAAGCTACACACCTATATGTCACAAAAACAAGGCCTTGTAGCATTCAAAGATGTCTCATTTGAGCACACTGCAAACAAACCGATTCTTGAGGAGTCTTCTTTTTCTGTTCGTCGTGGAGCAAAGTTTACGGTGATGGGGCAAAATGGCGCAGGAAAATCTACATTGTTTGGTCTTATTACAAAACAGTATCATCCAGATGAAGGAAGTGTTCACATTATGCCTCGAACAACTATTGCGATTTCTCGGCAAATTATTCCTCGAGATGAATTAGAGCTTACCGTACGGGATTTTTTTCAAAAATGTTTTGAAGAAAAAATATACGCAATCGATCCTAAAATTGATGAAGTGTTAGAGGTGGTAAATCTTACTCCTCCAGAATCACAAAAAGATTCATTTAAAGAAAGAATTATCGGAAGCTTCTCGGGAGGGCAGCAAGCTCGATTACTACTTGCATCAGCACTAATTCAGAATCCAGATGTATTGTTGTTAGATGAACCAACAAATAATTTAGATAAAGAGGGTATTGCACACCTTACAGACTTCTTAAAACAATATCGAAAAACAGTGCTCGTTATTTCTCATGATGCAGATTTTCTAAATTCCTTTACAGAGGGTGTTTTATATTTAAATATTCAAACAAGAAAAGTAGAAAAATTTGATGGAAACTATTTTGATGTAGTGAAAGACATTGCTGCACAAGTTCAAAAAGAGCGCCGAAAAAATGCACAACTAGAAAAAGAGATTCAAGAAAATAAAGATAAAGCTAATTTCTTTGCAAACAAAGGAGGAGGAATGCGAATGGTTGCAAAACGTATGCGTGAAAAAGTTGCAGAACATGAAGAAAATAAAGTGGAAGTTCGAAAAGAAGATAGAACAATTCGGCCATTCACTATTCCTGTGCAACAAGAAGTACCAACAGATGTTTTAAAGCTTACGTCATACAAAGTCATTAGAAATCATGAGCCTAAAGATGTGAAATGTAACATTACTCTTAAGCGAGGTCAGCATATGCAACTTGTCGGTCCAAATGGAATTGGAAAAACTACATTACTTGAGTCGTTAGCATCTGGACATGCAGACGGAGAAGAGGTTGCTGATGGTGTAATTATTGGATACTACCGGCAAGACTTTTCAAACTTAGATTTTGAGCAAACAGTAATGCAATGTTTAATGGAAGTGATGGGAAAGAAGTTGCCAGAAGATATTCGTTCCGTGGCAGCTGGATTTTTAATTACAGGTGATGTTATTACGACTCAAATTGGAATGCTTTCCGAAGGGCAAAAAGGATTAGTTGCATTTGCTCGCCTTGTGTTACTTGAACCTGGACTACTTATTTTAGATGAACCAACAAACCATATTAATTTTCGACACATTCCAGTGATTGCAAAAGCATTAAGCGAGTATAAAGGGACAATGCTGTTAGTTTCTCATGTTCCTGAGTTTGTCGAACAAATACATATTGATGAAACCTTAGATTTAGGGAAATAATACTATTGCTGTAGTACAAATGAATAGAGTTTGGCATGAATGTCACTCCTAACGTATACTAAGGTCATATTATAAGCATCATTAAAATATGTATATGAAAAAATTAGTAACATCATTATCAATCATAGGGGCGCTTGCATTTGTGCTTGTTGGAATTCCGCAAGCTGCCGAGGCTGCGTCATGTTCATTCACACGAGATCTGGAAATGGGAATCGATGGTGAAGATGTCCGTTGCCTACAGCGCTATTTAAATGGTTCAGGGTACACTGTTGCGTCTAGCGGCGTTGGTTCTCCAGGAAACGAACAAGTTTATTCAGAACACTTACAAAAGTTGCAGTGCAGCGATGGCAACAAGCCAATGGACTACCTAGTTCTGGATATTTTGGCCCACAGTCGCGAGCAGTATATACAAGACTATCGCTTGGTGGCTCATCGAGCACAAATGTAACAAGTAATCCTTCTGTTTCTGGGTCACAGGCGGCTGCATTAGCGGGAATTGATCCTGCAGAAGTTGCAGCATTGTTACGAAGAATTAATGCTGGTTCAAGTTCAACAACGAATACTTCAGGTTCAAATAACACATCCTCAAATGCACCACGACAAAATCAAGCTGGCGACAGAATAGAGAGAGCAATCGACGCTATAAAAGATGCAGATGATTACAGTGATGACGAAACTGAAGATGCTATAAATACACTCTTTAGTGCAATACTCGCATTCTTAGATGGAGATTATAGCGAAGCTTCTGCTGAGGCGGAGCAAGCATATGATGATGTGGATGGAAAAGCAGACCTAGATGAAGATGAATTAGAGGATGAACTAGAAGATACAAAAGATCGTTTTGATGATATTAAAGATGAAGTAGATGACGCTGATGATGATGGAGATGATGTTGACGATGCAGAGGATCTCCTTGATGAAGCAGAAGACGCCATTGAAGATGCAGAAGACGCATTCGATGATGAAGAGTATGATGATGCTCAAGACGACTTAGAAGATGCAAATGATTTTCTAGACGAGGTCTTGGAAGAGTTAGGAATTAATCCCGAAGATAACGCTGAGGAGGCCATTGAAGATGCAGAAGATGCCATAGAGCAAGCTGAAGAAGCGATAGAGCGAGCCGATGATGATGGAGATGATGTTGATGCTGCAGAAGATTTACTGAGTGCTGCAAAAGAAAAACTAGAAGATGCAGAAGATGCATTCGATGATGAAGACTATGAAGAAGCAGAAGAGGATGCAGAGCGAGCAGAAGAGCTTGCTGAAGAAGCAGAGGATGAGTTGTAGGGAGTAGGTTTACTCACATAAACAAATAAAAAACCGAGCTAAGCTCGGTTTTTTATTTGTTTACTTTCATTAGTCCCGCACCACTACAGTTGTTCCAATATCTGCCCAGCGATATATTCGTTCCATTCTATCAAGTGGCACGTTTACACAACCACTCGACCATTGTGTCCCAAAACCATCATGCCAGTATGCACCATGAATTGCTCCACCTTGTTCAGTAAAATACATGTTCCATGGAACTCCTGGTAAGTCATAATACTTTTCACTAATTCCTGGAAGTGGCCCTTGCATGTATCTACTTGGAATCTTTTTGAAGATGCGGAATGTTCCTCGTGGTGTGGGTGTGTAATTGAGTCCAGTTGAAATAGTTTCCTCAGTAAACAATACGTCACCTTCATATGCATACAGTTTTTGATCTGACCTATCTACAATAATGAGTTTATCTGGTGTTGGAATGGTGCTTGATGCAACAGGGTCTGTAATAAGTGAAGGGTCAAATTCTATCAATCCTTCAATTGTAAGGAGGCGTACATTGTTGGCTTGCACATACCATGTTCCTTTCTTTCTCTCAGGATATCGTATCCACTCATCTTCAAATGTTATTTCATGCCAATTTTCATCATTTTCAAAAAACGTTCGTTTAGATTTTAAAATGGTTCCTTTTCGAAGTTGTTGCTGTGGAATTCCTTGAAGTGCGTTTGGTTTGTTGTACGCAACAATACAAGTCTCGTTTAGTGAAGGCCAACAACCAGAAGTAACTTCTACATATTCATTGATTGTTGTAGTTAGAATAATTGGTTGCGCTTCTTCTTTCTGTTCTGGTGAAACAAGGGTAACCTCTTTTCGTGATTCCGTTAACGCTTCTGCTTCGGCTTGTTTTGCCTGTGTTTCTCCCGATGCAAAACCTCTTACAAGCAATACTGCAGTAATAATAATTACTAATACAATATTAACTATGTATAAATAATTCCAAAATGAAGTTGTGTGTTGGTTTTCTTCCATGTTGTTATGTTTGCATTCTATTGTATTTATGAGAATAAATAAAGAAAAAACCACTCAAGCTAATGAGCAGTTTTTCTTTAGAAAGGTGAGATGCTACATTATTTCTCTTGCACTAATGTAACTGCTTCTCCTCGTTTTACTCCTCGCCCAGTTCGACCAATTCGGTGAATATAGTCGTCTTGCGTTTGAGGTAGGTCGTAATTAATTACGTGTGATACATCATCAACGTGAATTCCACGAGCTGCCACATCTGTTGCTACAAGCACTTTTACTTGTCCGCTTTTGAAAGCTTTCAGAGCGCGTTGTCGTTGTGGGTGAGTCTTATTTCCGTGAATAGATTCAGCCTTGATTCCATTTTTACATAAGTCACGAGCCAGGTTCCCAACACTGTGCTTCATTGCTCCAAATACGATTGCTCGGGTACAGCTATCGTCATTAAGAATATTTAGTAGCGTTCCATATTTATTAGAGTGGTTGTGAAATACAACATCTTGTTTAATACTTCCGCTTGCATCCTTTTTACGAACTGAAACAGTAACAGGGTTATTCATGAATTCACCAACAAGTCCTTCTGTTCGAGCATCCATTGTTGCAGAGAAGAATAATGTCTCTCTGTCTCTTGGAGTTGTCTTAAGAATTTCTCGCATATCACTAATGAATCCCATGTCTAGCATACGGTCAGCTTCATCAAGTACGACAGTAGTAATTTTATCTGTTTTAAGTTCTTTACACTTAATTAAATCAAGTACTCGACCTGGTGTTCCAATAATGAAATGGTTTTTCTTCTTAAGTTTCATTATTTGTGGTCGTTTTGGAACTCCTCCAACCAATGTTACAGAGAATAATCGATGTCCTTTTGAAAGTTTCTGAAGCTCTTGCTCAATTTGAATTGCAAGCTCTCGAGTTGGTGTAAGAATAATTGTCTGTCGACTATATTCTTTTAATGTTTTTTCAATAAGGGGAAGTAGGAAGGCTGCTGTTTTACCAGTTCCTGTTTCCGCAATACCAATAACATCATTTCCCTTCATGATTTCAGGAATAATTTTATCTTGAATTGGAGATGGTGTTTCTATCCCCATTGTATCTAATGTTGCAGTTACAATTGGGTCGAAACCAAAATCTTTAAATGTATGTGTTGGGTTGAATTCCTCAACAACTCCTTCAGAAGGGTTTTTGTTTATGAACATTGATGGATTAAAGCTAGGTTGCTTTCGTCCTCCTCCTCGTCCATTTCGTGGAGCTCCACGAGTTCGATATCCGCCACTCCCACCATCTCGGCTAAATTTGCCTCGGCTTGAGAATTTGCGTTTATTTTTACTGTTACTATTTGCGTAACGAGATGAAGATGTTGAATATGTTCGTTTCGTACTATCTCCAGTTTTTTTAGGTCCATTCGAATTGCTCGAATATGAACCAGATGTTCGACGTTGCGGTCGACTTTGTGATTTTTCCATTTTTATATTGTTATGTAAGTGAGACTTAAAGTGTCTCTGGGCTGTGTAGGAGAAATAAATTTGTATGTCAGTTTTAAATAAAAACTACACACGCAAGCCAGAGAGCCCCACACGAGATTCAAAAGCTTAGGTGAAGAATATTACAACTATTTGTTTATAAAGTCAACTACTATGTAGTTTGTTGTTGTATTACGGGTGAATGATGTACTATCTGTCTTTCTATGTAATCTATTTACATATTATATTATATATTGTATAATATATACAAATTTCCGGCACATTTACATATCAAGAATTATGAAAATAGTCACAGCTTTAAGTAGCTAAACAAGTAGCTTTTTAAAGCTGTGACTACTTACGGAAACAGCCTCCACTTCGAGTTAGAAGATCTATACGGGCAAATTAGCCCACACCAAAAAAACTATGAGTGAAAATTCATTCGCATCATCCAGCTTCACCGCTGGTCAACTCAACGCTATGGTCAAAATAATCATCAAACAAGTTGGTGAAAACGGACCTAACTTGCTCTTGCAAGAGAAACTCAAGATCGAATTCATCGAGGATTCAGTCCTTAACTTCATCGGCACCACAACTACTTCTGCAACGGAAAAGTTTGTCGCCAATGAGAAGTTCGTAAAAGATTCCAAGGAAGTCAAATTCTACGGAATCTGGGACAACTTCCAGAAATGGTTTCTTGTTGAAGATGGCAAGACTGAGGAACCCATCAACGAACAAACACTTCGCTATTGGAACCTGACCAAAAGTTCGGTCGACGGTCCGATCATCGAAGAGCTAGGTGGTGAAGCGAAAGCTGAAACCACTCTCTCTGAGTTGTACGACCTGCTCAAAAAGCAGTCAAAAGGTGAAGAAGGTGTTTTGCTAACCAATGGTTATGCAAATCGAGGGTCTTTTTATTTCACACATTCAGCCTTTCGGCACTGTCGTTCTCTTACTGAATTAAATTCAGCATAAATTCCTATCTACGCAATAATAAAAAAATTACAGATCCCAGCTGGAGTTTATGCAAAAAACTTTAAATACGTATTTTAACTTCTGTCTATAGAAAATAACTTGCAGTATGCTACGATTAAACTATGAAAAAACTTACATTCGCAGTTATTCTTATCATCATTATTGGATTACTCATCTTCTTTTTTACTAGAAATGGAAAAACTGAAGAAGTGGTTATTGCACCAGAAAATTCAGATCAGTCTGAAGAAATGAACGAGGATGATGTTCTGCAAGAAGCAGTCGACACAAAAGCAGATGGAAAAACAACTATTGGGACATCTGTAGAAGGAAAAGAAATTGTTGCGTATCACTATGGTAATTTAGAGGCAAGTAAAGAATTATTATTTATTGGTGGAATTCACGGAAGTTACTCACGAAATACTGTAACGCTAGCTAATGAACTGCGTGATTATTTAGAAAAAAATAGCGATGTTATTCCTGAAGGTTACATGGCAACTATTATTCCAGTTATGAACCCTGATGGATATGCAAAAACTACAGCTTCACAAAGCACAGAAGGGCGATTTAACGCGAACGATGTTGATTTAAATAGAAACTTCGATTGTCAGTGGAGTTCTACAAGTAAGTGGAAAAACCAAACAGTTAGCGGTGGAACTGCAGCTTTTTCAGAACCAGAAGCTGAGGCAGTACGAGACTACTTTGCTGCAAATCAAATAGAAGGTGTTGTTGTGTACTACGCAGCAGCTGGAGGAGTATTTGCTTCTAATTGCTCTGATGCAGTGATGCCAGAAACGTTAGCACTTACAAATGCGTATGCAAAAGCTTCAGGTTACAAAGCGTTTGAAAGCTTCGATTTTTATGAAATTACCGGAGATATGGTGAACTGGTTCGCAAAAAATAATGTTCCTGCGATTAGTGTATTACTTTCAGGGTATGACTCTACAGAGTTTGCAAAAAACAAAGCTGGGGTTGAGGCATTCTTTAATTACTATAAATAAATTCTAGTGTAAAATTGTTGTAATGTTAAACACACGATTTATAAAAAATTCACTTTCATTAACACTGCTATTTGTGGCAGTGTTTTTGATTGTTGTAATTTCACTTACGGTTTTTATAAAGAAACAACTTGCAAATAACACAGTGGTTGTTGAAGAGATAATTACTGAAGCAAATATTCCCGCAAAAAAAGACACTGAACGTATTGTTATTGGAACTTCTGTGCAAGGGAGAAATATCGAAGCATATACATTCGGGAACGGAGAAACTGACATATTGTTTGTTGGAGGTATTCACGGTGGGTATGAATACAATAGTGTTATGTTGGCTGAAACTATTATTTCTCAGATAGAGCAAAATATAATTACTGTTCCAGACAATGTGACAGTTCATATTATTCCTTCACTAAATCCAGATGGAGTGTTTGCTATTGTGCCAGATACTTCTGTTTCATATGTAGATGGGGCAATTCCTGGAGGTGATGTAAGTGGTGTGGGTAGATTTAATGCAAACAATGTTGATTTAAATCGAAACTTTGGATGTAAATGGCAACCTGAAAGTACATGGAAAGGAAATGTAGTAAGTGCGGGAACCTCTGCATTTTCAGAGCCAGAAGCTCAAGCACTACAGAATTATGTAAATCTTACTACACCAGAAGCTGTTGTGTTTTGGCATAGCAAAGCAGGAAATGTGTATGCATCTGAGTGTGAAAATGGTGTGCTTCCAGAAACACATAGCATCATGAACCTGTATGCTCTGGCTGGAAGTTATGGAGCAGTCGCAAGTTTTGATGCGTATGAAGTAACTGGAGATGCAGAAGGTTGGTTGGCATCAATCGGAATTCCTGCAATTACGGTAGAGCTTGAAGCAAGAGAGAGTGTAGAATTGGAAAGAAATAAAGCGGGAGTAAATGCGCTGTTGGAATACTACTCACTCTAATAAAATTACTGTGGTATTCTTCAGTTAAATGGACTCTGAACAATACGAACAAATTGAGGCTCTGAAATTAAAACTTACGAGCTATGCACACTCTGTTATTGTAAGAATTACTAGCACACAGTTTAATTATATATTTCATATCATTCAACGCGATTTTCACATTTTAGATCAAGTTTTTGAAGAATTGTCGTCAGGCAAATATGACGTTAGTTTTGAAAAAATTCTCGCAGAAATTGAAATACAGCATATGGCAGAAATAGAACTGTGGGAACTTGATATTAATAAAAACAAGATAGCTTAGTTTTTATTTTTTCTTTCAAAAAAATACAAAAGTACCATTGCCTTTTCACTTAAAACAAAGTACTCTTACAGCCTATGGAAATCAGAAACATTGCAGTAATTGCACACGTTGATCACGGAAAAACAACGTTAACAGACGAGATGCTTAAGCAATCTGGTGTTGTTAACGAGGGTCTTTCAATGGATTCAAACGATTTAGAAAAAGAGCGTGGTATTACTATTTACGCTAAAAACACTTCAGTTTTTTATAAAGATACAAAAATCAATATTCTCGATACACCTGGCCATGCCGATTTTGGATCAGAAGTAGAACGAGTACTTCGATCTATCGACTCTGTACTTCTTATTGTAGATGCTGCAGAAGGTCCAATGCCACAAACAAAATTCGTACTCAAGAAATCTCTTGAACTTGGATTAAAGCCTATTCTTATTTTAAATAAAATAGATAAACCAGCAGCAGATGTGCAACGAGCACACGATCAGGTATATGAACTGTTCTTCGATTTAGGTGCTACAGAAGAGCAATTAGACTTTCAAACATTGTATGCAATTGGACGTGATGGTGTTGCTAAGAAAAATATGGATGATGAAATGACAGATTTAACTCCAGTGTTCGATACAATTTTAGAATACGTACCACTTGCGAATGTAAACGAAGATGCGCCATTACAGGCACAAGTATTTAACTTGGCATACGACAACTTTTTAGGACGAATGGGAATTTGTCGAATGTATGCGGGGAAAGTGAAAGATGGACAAACAGTTTTTGTAAGAAATCATAAAGGAGAAAGTTTCTCTGGAAAAATTACAAAACTCATAACATTTGAAGGTTTAGAGAAGACGCCTGTAGAAGAAGCAACCTCGGGTGATATCGTTATGATTGCAGGATTACCAGATATTTTTATTGGACAAACATTGTCAGAAGTAAATGAAGGTGAGTTGCTTCCTGAAATCACAATTGATGAACCAACACTTTCATTAAATATTTTAATTAACGACTCTCCATTTGGTGGTAAAACTGGAAAATTCTTAACTTCGCGACAAATTCGTGAGCGACTTGAAAAAGAACTAGAGGTAAACGTTGGGCTGCAAGTTGAATTTGATGGAGCAAAGATGAAAGTATTTGGAAGAGGTGAACTTCATTTAGCTGTGCTTCTAGAAAACATGCGTCGAGAACAATATGAAGTTTCAGTTTCTCCACCTGAAGTTATTGTTAAGGATATAGAGGGAGTTAAGTCTGAGCCTTTTGAAGAAGTAACTATTTTAGTGCCAGATGAATTCTCTGGTGCGGTAATTGAAAAGTTAGGGAACCGAAAAGGTTTGATGGTTAACATGGAGCAAGATGGAAAGCAAAAGAAAATCACTTTCCATGTTCCTACTAGAGGACTACTTGGATACCGAAATGAATTCATTATTGATACAAAAGGAGAGGGAATCATGACAAGTGTTTTTCATGAGTTCATGCCGTATGCAGGAGAGATTAATAAAACTAAGTACGGTGCAATGATTTCTATGGCAACTGGAAAAGCTTTGGGATTTTCATTGGCAAACCTGCAAGAGCGTGGAGTACTTTATATCGCTCCTGGTACTGAAGTGTACGAAGGGATGGTTATTGGATACACAACAAAAGGTGAAGATATGGTAGTAAATCCAACTAAAGGAAAGCAGTTAACAAACATGCGTTCTTCAAGTTCAGATGGAATAATTCAACTTGCTCCACCATTCAATCTTACACTTGAGCGAGCTCTAGGATTGATGAATGAGGATGAATATTTAGAAATTACTCCAATTGACATTCGATTACGTAAAAAATATTTAACAGAAACACTTCGAAAGAAAAACGGATCTAAAGTGTAGTGTTATTTGCTACACTTTAGATCATGTATTTTGTATATATTCTTGAATGTAACAATGGTTCTTATTACACAGGAATCACAACAGATGTCACCAGAAGATTCAAGGAGCATCTTGAAGATAAAATAAAGGGTGCTAAATATACCAGAGTTAATAAGCCAATTCGCGTTGTGTACGAAGAGTCTTGCAAAGATAGAAGTGTTGCATCTAAGCGAGAATGTGCAATTAAAAAGCTATCACGTAAAGAAAAAGAGTACCTAATTAAGAGTTTATGTGATTAGCAATTGGTATTCAGTACATTTTCCTTTATATTATAGTGATAGTTATTACATAATATTTTAATATGAAAATTCAAAACAAAAATCAGGGAATAGGAATTATTGCAATCATCGCAATAATCGCAGTGGTGACAATTGGTGGAGTTGCTGCTGTAAAAATTTCTCAAAATGCAGAAATGAAAACAGAAATGAACGAAAATAAGATGATTGATGAAAATAAAGAGGATGTAATAGAGGCTAAGATTGATGCTAAGGCTGCACTGGAAAACTTAAAAACAGAGCTTGATGTTGCTAGTAATGTTACTGCTGCTCTAACTGCAGTAGCTGAAGTGAGAACAGATTTGGCGTCAGCGTATGCTGATGTAAATGCAGAAGCTAAAGCTGAGCTTGCAGCAATTATGACAAAATTAGATAAACTAGAGGCTGATATTAAAGCGCAAGCAGGTACAGCACAATCTTCACTAGATGCTGTTGTAGAAACAATTGATATTTCACTTTCATTAGAGGACACTAACAACACTTCTGTAGATTCAAGTTCAAATGTGGATGAAAATACGGATACTAATGATTCTGTGGATGTTGATAGTAATTCTGATACTTCAGTTCAGGCATCTACGACAGTAGACGTTGATGAATCACCGGGGGAAACTTCAGATATTATGATAGAAATGGGTGCAGATAATTCAATAGTTGTAGAGTAATATATAGAGTTTGGATAGAAACAGTGCGCTACTTTGCGTACTGTTTTTTATTGTATGCTAGAATCACTTTATGATTGAATCACTTATATCTATCGTTAATATTGAACAGTTAACAACTGCATTTATTGCGTATGTACCAAAAATTATTGCAGCAATTATTATACTGATATTTTTTTGGATTTTTTATGGTGTAACAAAAAAAGTTTTACGAAGAGGGTTACAGAAAATAGGAATGCAAGAATCTATCATTTCTATAATCATCTCTAACGTATATAGAATTCTTGTTATTGTTTTTTCAGTAATTATGGCAGCAGGGCAACTTGGTATTAATATTACTGCAGCAATTACAGGACTTGGTGTTGCGGGAGTTGCCATTGGGTTTGCGGCACAAGAGTCGTTAAGTAATATTATTTCGGGATTCATAATTCTTTTTGATAAACCATTTATAGTTGGAGAATGGGTTGAGGTTGATGATGAATATGGAAAAGTTGATGAAATTACATTACGAACAACAAGAATTAGAAAACGAGATAATACGTATGTTGTTATTCCTAATCAACAAATTATTAATCAAACAATAATTAATCACAGCAAATCTGGACCAGTTCGAATTGAAATTAAAGTTGGAATTGCATACAAAGAATCAATTAGTGATGCTCGAGAAATACTTCTTGCAGGTATTCAAAAATTTTCAAACGATATTCTTTCTGAGCCTGCACCAGATGTAGTTGTTGATGAACTTGGGGATTCTAGTGTTAATTTAAAAATTCGCGTGTGGACTAATGATCCTCGTGATGATGAGCCTGTGCGATTTAAAATTATAGAAATGGCTAAAACTGAACTTGATAAAGCTGGAATTGAAATTCCATTTCCTCATTTGCAGTTATTTGTTGATGATATTAAAAAACCTGCACAAAACGCATTACATAATTCATAAATATGGTTTACGCTTGGAAATATGAAAGTGAGACACCGTTACAATGTTTACAGCGATTACAGCAGTCTTACCAACCTTTCTTAGACAAAAAAATGTCTTACGCTGGAAGACTAGATCCCATGGCTTATGGAGTATTACCGGTTTTGTTAGGTGAAGAAAATAAAAATAAAGAAAACTACCTGTCTGTAGATAAAACATACAAAGCTTCTTTTCTTGTTGGCGTGACGACAGACACCTGTGATGTGCTTGGTCGACATGTTGCTGTGAAGAAAAATACACTATCTAAAGAAGAACTTGGTACATCGCGAAGTTCTATTAAAAAAGTAAAGAAACAAACATACCCATGGTTTTCATCCATGACCGTTGATGGAATTAAGTTGTTTGATCATTTTAAAGCTGGAAATATTTCCATCCAACGTCCTGAACGATCAGTTTCTGTGAAATCAATTTCAGAATTTACAATTAAGAGTATGACAACAGAAGATTTGTTAGACACAATTGTCCCTAAGGTAAAAAAGCTTAAGGGTGATTTTCGCCAAAACGAGATTATTCAAGATTGGAGATTGTTGAGTAAGCTTGGTAAAGAAGAATGGCAGGTTATTTCTTGTGTCATTACTGTATCAACGGGAACATACATACGTGCATTAACTGAACTGTTTCCATCGCCCGTAGTATTATTCTCTCTAAGAAGAAACTCAGTAGAGATTTAGAATCGTGATAGTATTATTTGTATGAAATTAGGAATTACAGAACTAACACACCGCCAAGGTTGGTTATATGGGTCAGCGATTGGTATTTTTCTTGCAGTGATTACTGTTGGACTTTAAAAAAAATTTATATTCCATACACCGCTAGCGAATTATTTTTTATATGAGTGTTTATTCTATTTTTGTGATACTTGTTTTTGATGAAAACAACTGGTCTTTTTAATAACTGTATCGTAACTAAAAAAGGAACTTTTTTTTGCGGTGAAACCATGAGTGGTGATTTAATTTATGCCAATAATCGAGATGTTGAGCGAGGGTTCAAATTATTCACAAACTATAAACTGCAAGTTGATGAATCAACCACAGAAATGATTTCAGTTTATGGTAATCATTTCTGCGCCTCAATTTCACGTATTCCAAGTATCTTACAGATACCTGATTGGATGCGTATCAAAAAACTCATTGCATTAATGAGTGAGGGTGATTCAGTGTCTCAGCCAGCAATAGCTAGACTTGAGAACATTAGTGATATGTCTAGATTAGAAAGTGTTGTGAATAAATTCCCAACATTGCATGCTGTGTAATACACTATCGCAGTGTATTTTTTCTTTACGGAAGCACTCTCGTGTGACAAAATTATATTATCTATGAAATCACAAAAATTTTGGAGCACAAAAGAAGGAAAAAGAATATTATTTGTTGCATTTATTATCTTAATTGGGGTACTGGCTTGGTTACTTTTTTTTAATACAAAATCTGTTCCAGAAAATCTAGATACAGTAGCTTCTCAAGGAGGTTCGCGCGATGTTTCAATCGCACGAGTGTTCGATATTTCTGCAGATCAATTACCGTTACCACTTGTTGGGCAAATTGCATCTAAATCTAAAGCAACTGTTCGAACAGAGGTTTCGGGTGAGGTTTCAGCTGCACAAGTTGATTTTGGTGATGTTGTTAATGCAGGAGATGTTTTAGCAGAAATAAAAAATAGTAGCCAAAAAGCAGAAGTGTTGCGTGCCGAAGGTGTGTTACAGGCAGCACAAGCTAACCTCCAAAAAGTTCAAGGAGGAACTGATGACAGTAAGCTTTTGGTGAAAGAGGCAGTACGAAATGCTTACACTATTGCAGATGATGCTGTACGTAATAAAGCAGATCAGTTTATTGAAGACTCTGAATCTAGTAAGCCAGAAATAACTACTGCCTCAAGTGATTATTTTGTTAGACAACGAGCCGAACAAAAAAGACGTGATCTTACTTCTATACTTACTACATGGTTTTCAAAAGTAATACAGATTGACGATATCCAGACAAATGAAGCATTGGTTATTTATGTGCTAGATGCACAGTCTAATCTTGAATCTGTACGAGCATTTCTAGATGATATGTCGATCGTTGTTTCTGGATTTGAGCCTTCTGCAGAACTTACACAAGGAACAATTGATAAATACCGGTCAGATATCTCATCAGCTCGTTCTGCTGTAAATAATGCACTTACAAATGTAATAACCACATATAACTCATTACGAAGTAGTTTAGATGCAACAGATGTGGTTGGAGAAGATATTCTTGCCGCACAAGCACAAGTCACACAAGCCGAAGCAGGATTACTGGCCGCACAATCTTCATTAGAAAAAACAATCATCAGAAGTCCAATTGAAGGGCAAGTAAATGAAATGAAGGTTGATATTGGTGATTTCGTCGGAACATTTGATGAGATAGCAGTTATCGCAAACAATAATGCACTTGAAGTTACAACATACATAAGTGAGCAAGATAAAAATGATGTATCCGTTGGGTCTGGAGTTGTTATTGATGGAAAATATAAAGGTGTTGTAACTCAAATTGCTCCAGCACTTTCTATCGAAAATGGAAAAATACAGGTTGTTATTGGGGTAAATGAAATTGGATCATTTACTAATGGACAATCTGTATCAATTGAAATTGAGCGTTCTGGAAATAGAGCAAATGCTGGAACTGAAGATGTTATTACTGTGCCTGTTTCTGCGCTTAAAATTACATCTTCAGGAAACTATGTATTTACCGTGAGTCCTGCTGGAACCTTGATTGCCCACGAAGTGACAATTGGTTCAATTGTTGGAGAAAAAATAATAATTACTAATGGTATTACACCAACAATGGAGATAGTTCTTGATGCTCGTGGACTTGAGACCGGAGATATGGTAACCATAAGGTAATTACAAATAAGCAAAACTATATAGATGGCACAATTCTGGACATTTTTCCTAAAGAATAGACAATTTAGCTACATGGTGTTTATTGCACTGTGTGCTTTTGGTGTATATGGTTTACTGTCTATTCCTCGAGAATCTTCACCTGAAGTCCGTGTTCCTGTGGCAATTGTTTCAACTGTTTATCCAGGAGCCTCTGCTATTGATGTGGAAGAACTTGTTACAAATGAAATTGAAAAACAGCTTGAAGGTGGATTGGATAAGGTTAAGGCTATTACTTCAGTTTCACGAGAAAGTATTTCGAGTGTCACTATTGAATTTGAAGCAGATGCTGATCTTGATGAATCCATTCAAGATGTAAAAGATGAGGTAGATAAAGTGAAATCTGAACTTCCTGAAGATGGTGACGAGCCAGGAGTTTCTGAAGTTAATTTTGAAGATGAGCCAGTGCTTACTATTTCCGTTACTTCAAATGCTTCTGTTAAAGAACTTATTAAACTTACAGAAGATTTAGAGTCTGAGCTAAAAAGTATTAGTGGAGTTTCTAAGGTTGAAACAAGTGGTGTTCCAGAACGCGAAGTTCAGGTGGTTGTTGATCAGGAATCGATTAATAGGTTTGGACTTTCTCTTAATGAGGTTGTTCGAGCATTGCAATCTGCAAATGCATCATTACCTGTAGGAACTATTGAACTTGAGAGCGCACAATACACTGTTGCATTTGAGGGGGATATTCAGAATCCTTCTGAGATTGGAAACATTGCAATTGCTAGAAGAAACGGACAGCCAATTTATATGCGAGATATAGCATTTATCTCTGACGGGGTAACTGCTCAGTCGACATATGCAAGAACTTCTATTGATGGAAAACCGTCACAACAAGCAGTATCACTTTCGGTGTATAAACAATCTGGAGGTGATGTAACCCGGTTATCTGATTCAGTACGAGCAAAGTTAATTGAACTAGAAAATTCCTTGCTTGAAGATACTTCATATTTAATTAGTTTTGATAATGGAGAGTTTGTAAAAGAGGATTTGAAAAATCTCTCTACAACTGCGTTTCAAACAATTATGTTGGTGTTGTTAATTCTTCTAATAACGATTGGTTGGCGTGAAGCATTTATTGCTGCGCTTGCAATTCCACTTTCATTCTTAATTGCGTTCATTGGTCTATATACTTCAGGAAATACCATTAATTTTATATCGTTATTTTCACTCATTCTCTCTGTCGGTGTGCTTGTTGATTCTGCAATTGTAGTTACTGAGGCAATTTACAGTAAGAAGGAAGAAGGTATGTCAGGGTTTGGTGCTGCAAAAGCTACAATCGAGGAATTTCATTATCCTTTAGTAACTGGAACTCTAACAACTATCGCCGTTTTTGCACCACTTTTCATTGTGTCAGGAGTTTCTGGACAATTTATTGCTGCAATTCCATTTACAATAATTTTTGTATTAATTGCTAGTTTACTTGTGGCGCTTGGATTTGTTCCACTTATCGCTTCTCGATTCTTGAAAGTTCACGATAATGATGGACGAGTACATGTTCTTCGTCAGAATATCACAAATAAATTCACGTCATGGTATGAGAACTTCTTAAGAAACTTTTTGGCTAGCCGAGGGCAACAGCGCTTGTTCTCGTGGACATTAATTATTTTGTTTATTATTACACTGTCGTTTCCTTTCACTGGATTAGTAAAAGTTATATTCTTCGAAACAACTGATACAGATTTCTTGTTTGTTGAGGTCGAAAAACCAGAAGGTACTCTTTTGGAAATAACAGATTTGTCTGCAAGGGAAGTTGAAGAAGTTTTACTAAAATTTGATGACATAGAATCTTATATTGTTGAAGTTGGAAGAGGTAGTCAGTTTGGTTCTGGAGGTTCGAATGAAAAATTAGCAAGCGCCACATTACTACTTAAAGAAGACAGGGTAAAACCTTCAAGTGAGTTATTAGAAGATATTCGTGTGGAGCTATCACAAATTACTTCTGCTGCTGTTCGTGTGTTCCAGCCTAGTGATGGTCCTCCAACTGGTGCACCAATTTTAGTAAAATTCTTTGGTGATGATTTAGATGCAATTGCAAAATCTGTTGAACAAGCAGAAGAATTATTGAAGACAATTCCTGGAACCGCTGAGGTTGATAAGAGTACAAAAAATGATGCACTTGAATTTAGTATGGTTATTGATCGTGCAAGAGCTAGCCAGTTTGGACTAACACCGTCTGATGTAGCGTTCACATTGCGAACTTCACTCTTTGGTACAAATGCAACAACAATTAAAGCTAACGGGAAAGATATTGATGTATTAGTTAAGTTAGACTTAAATCAAGGTTTTACAACACCAGACACAACTAATAAAACTACTATTGATGCAATTGAAAATATTGAATTACTTACACCTTCTGGAAATATAGTATTACTGGGAAGTATTGTGAAAACATCATTAGTTGGAAGTAATGAAGTAATTAGACATGAAGACCGAGAGCGAATCGGATCAGCGTCTGCGCAAGTTGCGCGAGATGCAAACACACGAGAAGTGCTTGCAGAATTCACTGCACAGATGGAGCAAGTTCAATTACCAGAAGGTGTGGTTATGAAAATTGGAGGAGAAACTGAAGACTCAAACCGAGCGTTTATCGAGATGGGGCTTTCATTGATTGTCGGGATGGTCGCAATTTTAAGCGTTTTGGTTTTGCAATTTCGATCGTATCGATATGCGTTATATATTTTGGCTATTGTTCCTTTCTCACTTATCGGAGTGTTTACAGGGTTAGCACTTTCTGGGTTACCACTATCATTTCCTTCAATGATGGGATTCATTGCGCTTTCAGGAATTGTAGTAAACAACTCTATTATTTTAATAGACAGAATGAATAAATTAAGAGAACAAGGGTTGCCAATTTTTGAAGTGGTAGTAGAAGGTGCAACAAGTAGATTGCGTCCAATTGTACTTACAACACTTACAACAGTGATAGGTATTACTCCACTTATTTTCACTTCAGGTATTTGGGGGCCACTTGCATACTCAATTATCTTTGGACTTTCGTTTGCAGTGTTTGTGACACTCATTTTAGTGCCAATGTTGTATTTCAGGTGGCCAGGGAAGATAGAAGAAATACAAGATTAATGGCTTATTTTGTGTGTTCACTTGGCATGGTAAAATACTTTCATGAACAAACCACAACAAAAACCTCGACACTTTGCATGGAACTATGGCGGTAAAAACTGGAAGTTATCACGTTCGAAAATAGACTTATTTGTTGAATGTCCACGATGTTTTTATTTAGATAACAAGAAGGGAATTAAGCGACCTCAATTCCCTTCATTCTTACTTAACTCAGCGGTTGATGCACTTTTCAAGAAGGAGTTTGATGCATACAGAGTACGTGGCGAGGCACATCCAATCATGAAGGAGTATGGTGTTGACGCACTACCGTTTGTTCATGCAAACATGGACACATGGAGAGAGAACTTTGAAGGTGTGCAAGTTAATCATGAACCAACTGGGATGATTATTTCTGGCGCAGTAGACGATATTTGGGTAACACCAGAAGAAGAATTAATTATTGTTGATTACAAGTCTACAAGTAAAGATGAAGAGATAACATTAGATGGAAAGTGGAAGGAGGGGTATAAGCGACAAATGGAGGTGTATCAGTGGTTAATGCGGCAGTTAGGATTTAATGTCTCAGAAAAAGGATATTTTGTATATGCAAATGGGATTTTATCAAATGATGCCTTTAATAATGTTTTAGAATTTAAAACAACACTGCTTCCATATGAAGGAAATCCAGACTGGGTTGAAGATACAATTTTTAAAATTAAAGAAACTTTAGATGGTGATGTTGTGCCGAGTCCAGCCGAAGAATGTGATCATTGTAAGTTTTACTATGCACGAGAGTCAGCTGAAATTTCATAAATTATTTTTACGGAACTAAATAATCTACATGTTATACTGTAAAAATCATGGCCAATAAAGAACCGTACGATAGATATGCTGCAATGCAGGCTCAGCGTGGTTTGAGCCAACAGGCATTAAAAACCCTTAAGCTCCGAGAACAAAAGAAGAAAGAGCAGGGTGATCTTTTGAAGCAAAAAAAAGTTGAACGAGAAATAAACCAAATTAATTCTCGTGTTGCTGTTATAGATAGAGAGTTGCAGCGCTTGGAGGTTGCTGAACGTCGATCTAAAGCAAGCACATATCAAGGAGAACGAGAATTAAATAAAGAAGTAAGTGATGTTTTGGGTGTGCAGAAAGAGTTGCAAGAACACCAAATTAAAATAAAAGAGCTAAAGCAGATTCTTGGAACTAAACGATCTGTAGTTGATAAGCTAAAATCGATTACTTCTCACTCGTTTGATATGCATCGTTCTTCATCAGAGCTTCATGGAAAAGTTGATGCAGTAGATAGAGAGATGCGTAATTTGCAAACTCGTAAGCAAAAAATCATGAGTGAATTGAGGCGCGAAATGCAATCTATAGACGCCGAACTTGGACAACTGCAGAGTAGAAAACAACAAATGGCGAATCAAGAGTCTCGAGTTGAGCGAGAGGTTGAAAAACATGAACAAGAAAGAAAGCAGCAAGAACGAGCTTTGCAAAAGAGTGAAAAAGAATTAAGTTCAGTTATGAGTGAGATGCGGCAAGAGGAGTCGCTGTATCATCGTTTACTTTCACGAATGCATCGTGAAGAGCGTGAAGCGAAAGAGGCTCGACGCCAATTCGAACAAACAAAAAGCCGAATTGAAGGAACAAGCAAAAGTATTCCAGCACTGGAGCAAGATAAGAAACGTTTGGAACAAAAAATTAAACAACTACAACAACAAAAGAAGTCGATGTAATTATAATTATTATGAGCACACAAGAACCATTACAAATTGTTATTTTTGGAGGAACAGGAGATCTTGCAGAAAAGAAGTTGCTGCCAGCACTTTTTGACTTATATGTTAATGATTATTTACCTAAACAATTTTCTGTTATTGGGTTTTCACGAGGCGCATTGAGTGATACTGATTACAGGAAATTTGTTAAAAGTGCTTTAGTTGCAAAAGGAAAATCTAATTGCGAGGCATTCTTGGAGCATATTTTTTTTACACAAGGTGATATTACAAATGATGAATCATATCTACGACTAAAAAAATATTTACATACGAAAGATGATGCGTTTGGTGTTTGTACTAATAAAATGTTTCATTTGTCTGTTCCTCCAAAACTTTACGAACCTGTGTTTACACACTTAGCTAAGTCTAAATTAACAGAGCCCTGCGAGACACATCATGAGAATAGTTCAACATGGACACGGGTTTTAGTAGAAAAACCGTTTGGAAATGATGCAACTGAAGCTAAACGACTAGATGAATTACTTGGAGAATTATTTAATGAATCGCAGATTTTTAGAATTGATCATTATGTTGCAAAAGAGGCATTACAAAATATTGTAACGTTTCGATTTGCTAATTCATTATTTGAGCCTTTGTGGAATAGTAATGCAATAGAATCTGTACATGTGAGACTTTATGAATCATTTGGTGTTCGTGACAGAGGGGCTTCGTACGATGGGGTGGGTGCACTTCGTGATGTGGGACAAAACCATTTATTGCAAATGTTAGCGTTAGTTACTATGCAAGATCCTGGAGAAAATACAGCAGATGCAATTCGAAAAAACCGTGCAGAAATTTTATCAGCTGTAGAATTATGGTCTGATGATATTGAAAAGTGTGTTGTTCGTGCACAGTATGATGAATACATTGGAACAAAAGGAGTTTCTGAAAACTCTCAAACTGAGACATATTTTAAAACTAAGTTACGAATAAATACTGAAGAGTGGAAAGGAATTCCTGTGTATATGGAAAGCGGGAAGTCTCTTGATACAACACAATCTGAGATTGAAGTTCGTTTTAATCATCATGATAGTTGTGTGTGTCCAAAAGATGTTGATGCTACCACGCATCAGAATAAAATTATTTTTAGAATTCAGCCTCATGAAGGAATTAGTGTGACGTTCTGGATTAAGCGTCCTGGGTTTGAATATCATCTAGATGAGAAAACATTATCATTTGATTATGAAGAAGATGTGTCAGATATGACCAGGTTACCTGATGCATACGAACGTGTACTTTTGGATTGTATAAAGGGGGATCAAACACTCTTTATTTCAACTGAAGAGATTCAAGCACAGTGGAGGTTTATAATGGACATTATTGAAAAATGGAACGTGTTGCCTTTAGAGACATACGAACAAGGAGTTCGTGCAGACAGTATTAGTAGTGATAAAATATAATTATGAAATTAGGATACATCGGGTTAGGAAAAATGGGACTTGCAATGGTCGAAAACTTAATTGAACATAATCATGAAGTGATTGCCACAAACAGAAGCGAACCGGCTATTAAAAAAGCAGAAGCGGCTGGAGCAGTTGCTGCATATTCACTAGAAGAACTAGTTGTAAGTTTACAAAACGAAGGTAGAAAAATCATTTGGCTTATGGTTCCATGGCAAGCGGTTGATGGTGTATTGAAAGAACTAACACCATTGCTTGCAGAAGGTGATTTGGTTATTGACGGTGGAAATTCGCCATACCAAGAAACTATTAGACGTGCAAAAGAGCTCACAGATCTAGGTATTACTTTTATGGATATTGGAGTTTCGGGTGGACCTGGAGGAGCACGAAATGGTGCATGTATGATGACCGGGGGAGAGAAAAAAGACTTTTTGTTGTTAGAGTCACTTATAAAAGACCTGTGTGTCGAAAATGGATATGGATATATGGGAAAACATGGTGCAGGGCATTTTGTAAAAATGGTACATAACGGAATTGAATACGGAATGATGCAAGCAATTGGAGAAGGATTTGAGGTTATGAAAAAAGCTCCTGAGTTTGAGATAGATTTAGAATCTGTTGTTGGTGTGTACAATAATGGCTCAGTAATTGAATCAAGCTTAATTGGTTGGCTTGCAGATGGTTTCAAAAAATATGGAACTGAGTTAGAAGAAGTTTCTGGAGAAGTTTCACATAGTGGAGAAGGCTTGTGGACTGTTGAAGCTGCTAAACGAAATAATATAACAGTTCCAATTATTGAAGGTTCATTGAAGTTTCGTGAAGACTCGCAAGGTAATCCAAGTTACACAGGAAAGGTTGTGAGTGTTCAGCGGAATATGTTTGGAGGACATGACGTTACTAAGAATAAATAACTAGTATGAAAATCATCGACATAACACACTACATTACGCACGAGATGCCAGTGTACCCAGGTAATGCTCCTGTAAGCATTAAACCTTTTGCTGAAATAGCAAAAGGAGCTTCAAGTAATTTATCTGAAGTGAGCTTTGGAACACACACGGGAACACATGTAGATGCACCCCTTCATGTATTTGATGAAAAAGAAAAACTTGAAGATATGCCACTCGAACATTTTATTGGGAAATGCAGAGTAATTGACGCTTCTCATCGTGGTCCGGGAGAGGTGGTTGAAGTAGAGGATGTTGCAGACGCAATAGATGGTGAAAGAATTTTAGTAAAAACTTCAAACTCAGAACGAGGCATCGATGAGTTTTACGAAGATTTCGTTGCACTTTCAGGAGACGCTGCAGATTTCCTTAGAGATAAAAACATTGCGTTATTTGGTATAGATTATCTTTCTATTAAACAACGAGGTTCAAGTGATAACCGTGCACATACAGCTCTTCTTGAAAAAAATATTCCAATAGTTGAAGGTTTGAATTTAAAAGATGTTGACGCAGGTGTGTATGAGTTAGTATGCCTTCCGCTTAAACTTAAAGATGTCGAAGGTGGACCAGTTAGAGCAATTTTAATCAGTAATAAATAACTTTATGGAAGAATCAGTTTTACAATTTGCAAAGCAGCTTACGTATATTCCAGAAATTCACAATAAAGAAAAACTCGAAACATATAAACATACTATTTTATGTGGAATGGGTGGTTCTCACTTGCAGGCAGGAATTATGAAAATGTATACACCAGGAATTGATTTGTATGTGCACAGAAATTACGACCTGCCACCATACGACAAGGAGTTCATGAAAGACTCACTTATAATTGCTAGTTCATATTCTGGTAATACTGAAGAAGTAATTAGCTCTCTAGAGACAGCTCTGACGAAGGGTTACTCTGTTGCTGTTATAACAACTGGTGGAGTACTTCTAGAAAAAGCAAAAGAACATGCACTGCCATATATTGAACTGCCAAGTACAGGAATTCAGCCACGATCAGCATTAGGATATACAACAATCGCACTTGCTAAAATGCTTGGAGACGAGCACTGTATTATGGATATGAAAGATTTAAAATTTACATTGCATCCTGATTTATTGAAAAAACATGGTGAAGAGTTGGCTGAGCAACTAGAGAATAAGATACCTATTATTTACAGTTCAGTTACGAATTTACCTATCGCGTATAATTGGAAAATTAAAATGAATGAAACAGGGAAAGTTCCAGCTTTCTATAATGTTTTTCCAGAATTAAACCACAATGAAATGCAGGGGTTTGGAGAACAAGTTGGAAATGAAAAGTTGCATATAATTTTCTTAAAAGACAGAGATGATCATCCTCAAATAAGAAAACGAATGGATATCGCAGAAAAGCTATACGAAGAACAAGGATATTCTGCCACTTCTCTTGAGCTGAAAGGTGAAGATATGCTTCATAAAATATTCTCATCATTATTGCTTGCAGATTGGGTTGCTATATCACTTGCGAAAAAAAGAGATGTTGAGCCAGAAACTGTTCCAATGATTGAAGTATTTAAATCAGAGTTGAACGCAGCAAAATAAAAATAGATAGTTCATATAGTTTCTGTGACGTAGTACAATATATATAATGACTACCGAAAAGAAAAAAACAATTATCGATGAAATTTTTAATGTTAAAAATACAGATTTATATAGAGCAGTAAACGATTTAATAGATGAAGGTAATCCAAACGGAACATACTATACACTTCTTATTATTTCTTCAATAATTATTGCGGCAGGAAACTTACTGGCTAATTCAGCAATTCTTATTGGTGGGATGCTTGTGACTCCAGTTTTAACTCCAGTTTTAATTATTGCATTAGCAATAACCGTGGGAAAGCCAAACTTACTTAGAAGAACAGCAGTTTTAATTGCAAAATCTGTAGGAATTATTATGGGAGTATCGCTTATTGCAGGATTATTATTTCCTGTTCTAAATAATGCTGCTTTCTTTGATGTTCCATTGTTTAATGACTCATTACAGGCAGGATTTTTATATTTCATTGTTGCATTTATGTCTGGTTTAGCTGCAACACTTTCTTGGGTCCGAAAAAATGAAGCACATATTCTTCCTGGAATCTCAATTGCTGTATCGCTGGTGCCACCAGTTTCTTTGTCCGCAATACTTCTTGCTTCAGGGAATTTTGTGGAGATGAGATTTTTCATGCTAATTTTCTTGTTTAATATTGTTGGAGTAATTATGGGTAGTTTAATAGTTTTCTCACTATTAAAGGTCTATAGAAGTGGAGCAATGATTACCAAGAAAGTAGATACTCTTATTGCAGAGGAAGAACAACGAAAGAAAGAAAAAGCTATTGAGAAAGCAGCAAATACAATAACAGAGTCACAAGAATAATATGGGCGGAGAACTACTGCCATTTTTTATCGTGTTATTTGCAGCGGTATTTTTTTCAGAATTATTTTTTAAGTTTCATTTCCCTTGGGTTGTTGCGCTAATTATTGGAGGTATTGTGATTGGTCCAACAGGGTTTGATGTTTTTCAATCTAATCAAGTGATTGAATTTCTTTCAGATATTGGACTAGTTTTTTTGATGTTCATGGCAGGGCTTGAAAGTCACTTACTTGGAAAGCGTCATGACGCATCGCTCTTTCCATTTTTGAAAATAGCTCTGTATACCAGCGTCATTCCATTTATTGCGGCATTAGCAGTTTCTCAGATCTTTGGTTTAAGTTTTGTTGCTTCGATATTTGTAGGAATTACTTTTATTTCATCTTCGGTTGCTGCAATACTTCCTACATTGGAAGAGAAGCAACTATTGCATTGTAAATTAGGGAGAACGATTGTTTCTAGTGTTATTATTTCCGACATCATGAGTTTGGTAGCACTTTCTATTGTGTTACAGACGATAGCACCGCAAACAAAACTTCCTCTATTACTTTTCTACCCACTACTCTTCATTCTATTATTATTTTTGAAATGGTTTATTCCAAAACTGTTTTCGTTATACAAAGCAGACATGAAAAACGAAAAAGATATCTATCATCAGGATATGCGAACAGTATTTTTACTACTTATTGGTACTGCACTTTCATTTCAATTACTAGGTCTTCATGCAATTGTTGCAGGATTCTTCGCGGGGGTTGTTCTTTCGGGAACATTACAATCTAAAACTTTGTATGAAAATATTCGCGCAGTTAGTTACGGAATATTTATACCAATATTTTTCTTATTAATTGGTGTGCAAGTCCATATCGGAGAAGTCTTATTTGATAGTAAAGTGCTTTTATTTACTGTTAGTTTATGTGGAATCGCAATTTTATCTAAATTATTAGCAGGATATTTTGGGGGATTAGCTGCTAAATTTTCAAAAAAAGAATCTAGTATTATTGGTGCCTCTGCAATTCCACAATTATCAACAACACTTGCAGTTGCACTTACCGGTCTTGAGGCGGGAATTATTACTTCAGACATTGTAACTGCACTTATTGTTGTAAGTTTGGTAACAACAACTGTAGGCTCTTTACTTATCGGAGCTTATAGTAAAAATTATATACGAGACGAAGTTGAAGTTATTAATAATAATGAAAAATAAATGTCTTGGCATAGTAAAAAAATAAATGAGATATTTAGCGAATGTAAAAGTTCACCTAATGGACTTACAAACGATAGAGCGAAAAAAAAATTACTTTTGCACGGTAAAAACAAATTACAAGAAGGAAGGCAAATTACTTTATTTGAAATTTTCTTTCAGCAATTTAAAAGTCCATTAATTTATGCTTTGTTAGTTTCTACTGTTATCGTTTTTTTACTACAAGAGTATGTGGATGGAATCATTATTACAGCTGTTATTTTACTTAATGCCGTTATAGGAACAATTCAAGAGGGAAAAGCACAGAATACATTACGTGCACTCTCGAGAGTTGTTACGGGTAAGGCTACGGTAATCCGTGATGGTAAAACCCAAATTATTGAAGATGTAGATGTAGTTCCTGGAGATGTGCTACTACTTAAAGATGGAGATGTGGTCCCTGCAGATGCTCGTATATTTGAAGTAAACGAACTTAAGGTAAATGAATCAACATTAACTGGAGAATCTACTCCTGTTGTAAAAGAGGTCTCTGAAATTGATGAAAAAATAACTACTCCACAAGAGCAGTTAAATATGGTTTTTAGAGGTACATATGTGCTATCTGGCTTAGGGAAAGCTGTAGTTGTTGCGACAGGGCAACAAACCGCAATCGGCGCTATTGCAACTAAACTAGAATTAATTGAAAGTGAAATTCCCTTACAGGAAAATATCAAAAATTTATCAAGAGTATTAATTTGGATAGCACTGGTGTTCTCTGCGATAATCTTTGTGGCAGGATTGCTCCAAGGTAATGATATTAGAGAAATGTTTAAAACTGTTGTTGCATTAGCAGTCTCTGTAATCCCTGAAAGTTTACCTGTAGTTGTTACTGTTGTTTTAGCTACTGGTGTTTGGAGAATGAGTAAACGTAATGCACTTGTTAAAAAGTTGCAAGCTGTAGAGACTCTGGGGCAAGCTACTGTTATTGCTCTAGATAAAACAGGAACAATTACAAAGAATCAGATGATGGTTGAGAAGGTTTGGATAGATGGAGAAATGTTTGATGTTCATGGAGATGGATACAATCCTGATGGATATGTTTCTTTACATGACAACAGGGTTACACCTGTTACAAGTAAGGGGTTGCAGTATGCGGGTAGGATTGCTGCGTTTACCGCTATCGCTGAAACAATATACGATGCAGGAAAAGATGAGTGGAAGTCGATTATGGGCGACCCAACTGAAGCTGCGCTAAAAGTATTTGCTCAAAAAATAGGGATGCCAAAAGATGAAATGGTAAAACAATACCCACTTGATTTTGAAATCCCATTTGATTTTAAGGCAAAACATCACACCACCATTAACACAGTAGATGGGCAGCGGTTTCTATCTGTTGCTGGAAGTGCTGATGTGCTTCTAAGTCTTTCTGAAAATATCTGGAATGCTAATACTATTAAAAAAATTAGTGATCAAGATAAAAACAATATTCTGAAAAAGATGAATGAATATTCAGCACAAGGATATCGATTGTTAGCCTTAGCTTTTAATGAGAATCCAGACGTTTCTGCAGTGAAAGAAGATAAAGATATTTCCGGGCTAACATTCTTAGGCTTTGTCGCCATAACAGATGTGATTAGAAATGATGTTGATGAGGCAGTGGTTGCTGCTAGAGAAGCGGGAATGAAAGTAGTTATGATTACTGGAGATAATGTATTAACTGCGAAATCTATAGGTGAACGAGTAGGTATATATAGAGAAGGAGATTTACTATTGGAAGGAAAACAAATTGAAAAAATGACCGATAGTGAATTAGACATGGCATTATCTGGTGTAACAATTTTTGCTAGAGTGTCTCCAGACCATAAGTTGCGGGTTATCGAATCATATAAAAGAACTGGAGAAATTATTGCAATGACAGGTGACGGTATTAATGACGCACTTTCTCTTGTTGCTGCAGACCTGGGTGTCGCAATGGGAAAAGTTGGAACTGAAGTTGCGCAAGAGGCAGCAGATATTATTTTGCTCGATGATAACTTTGATAATATACGAATTGCTGTTGAAGAGGGTAGGTCTATTTATTTAACAATACGTAAGTCGATTTTATATCTATTATCTACAAACGTTGGTGAGCTTCTTGTGATTTTCATTGCGGTATTGCTTGGATGGAGTATGCCGCTTTTAGCTTCACAAATTATTTGGCTTAACATGGTAACTGATACTTTTTTAGTTGCAGCACTCGCCGTTGATCCTAAAGAAAAAGGGTTGCTTAAGCGACGAATGCAAAAACCTGGAAAATACTTAATTGATAAGCTTATGTTAATTCGTATTGCATTAATTGGTGGTGTGATGACAACATTAACACTTGGTTATTTCTATTACTATACTGCAATCATTGATGCTCCAATGGTTAAAGTATGGAGTATTACACTAACGGTTCTTTCTGTAAGTCAGTGGTATAACGTTTGGAATGTGCGTTCTGCAACCCGTTCAGTTTTTACTATGAAGGTGTGGAATAATCCCTGGCTTATAATTGGAACAGTTTGTGCTATTGGGTTACACATGTTCGCGCTTTATCATCCTTTCATGCAGAAAGTATTACAAACAACAGGGCTAAGCCTTGCTGAGTGGATACTCATTACAATAACTTCATTTTCAGTTGTGCTTGCAGAAGAGGTGCGAAAATACTTTGTTAGAAAAAAAGAAAAAAAATAGCATTAAAAAACTACATCAAGATGATGTAGTTTTTTAATGCTATTTTCTATTTGTTAAATTATTTCTTTAGATTATCTCTAATTTCCATAAGTAGCTGAACTTCTTGAGAAGGTTCAGGAACTTTTTCTTCTTTAGGTTCTTCTTCAGATTTTTTCTGTAAGTTATTCATTGCTTTTACAACCATGAAAATTGCCCATGCGATAATTAAGAAATTAATCAAAGCATTTATAAACATTCCGTAGTTAATTGCTACCTGAGCTGTAGCTTCTGTAGCTTCTTTTAAAACGATAGCTTTATCTGAGAAATCAACACCTCCGGTAAGTAATCCAATCACAGGATTAATGATGTCATCAACAAGTGATTTTACTACTGTTCCAAATGCTGCACCAATTACAACTCCGACAGCTAAGTCAACGGCGTTACCTTTTATTGCGAATTCTTTGAATTCTTCAACCATTTTTTTCATAAAATATTTATTACAATTAATTACTAAGTAATTGATATATAGTACTTAAAAAAATAGAAAAAACTAGAAACTTATATTAGCTTAGGTTGTTTTATAACTTGAATTACAGTTCCGTTAATCATAAAGCTGTCATTCTCATGAATAAAAATTGGAGGTATGTTTTGTGTTGATTCCGAGGCTAGTACTACTTGATTATTAAGTTCATCCCAAATAAAACGTTTTATGTTTGCCATTTCATCAATAACTGAAAGTACAATATCATTATTTTTAGGTGCAGTTTTTTCTGGATCAATAATTAAGTAGTCTCCATCTTCAATTGTTTTTCCATCTACCTGTGCTTTGTTCATTGATAGTCCTTGTGCACGAATTGCAAAAACATTTTTACATTTTTTGAGTATATTTTTTGATATTTTTACATACCCTTCGATGTTGTCTGTTGCAAAAATGTTTGCTGGACCACAATTGGCGCTACCAACAATTGGAATAGAGAGAATATTTGTAGAAGGGGAATTAACAATTTTTGTTCTCGCGATAGACTTTGTCGTTTTATCAACCTTAATGAGTCCTCGTTTTTCTAATTGTAAAATATGATGTTTAATTTTTTGTGGAAACTTCTCACCAATTTTTTCTCCAATACTTCTTAATGTCATTCCTGAAACATCTCTACTGTCTACTAGCTGTAATATTTTTTCTTGAATATGGTGCATGTTTCTCTTTTAGTTAGGTTAATCATATTGTAAGGTATTTTCCAGATTAATTCAAGACGTATGTAAATGTGGAAAACTAGAAAAGTTGACAAAAATACTATTAAAAAATATACTTAATAAATAATAAATAAAAAACATATGTTTAAAGACTTTCAAACAGCAAAAAATAGAGTAGTTGAATTTAAAAAAGATAATTCTCGAATTAGTAAATATATAAGAACGAGAGCAAACTTCAAATTAATTACTTTGTAATAATTAAATAAAAAATGATACAGTGTCGTAATGAAATCCGACACTGTTTTATTTATTGATAAACCTACAGGAACAACATCTTTTAGTGTTATCAGGCAACTACGCAAAGTTCTCGACACAAGAAAGATTGGACATGGAGGAACACTCGATCCTATGGCAACAGGGTTGTTGATAGTTGGTGTTGGTTCAGGAACTAAACAGCTCACAGAAGTAATTGGCTCTGATAAAACGTATGAGGCCAGAATCCAATTTGGAACGAAAACGACTACTGGAGATTTAGATGGTGATTATGTGAAAGGTAATAGCGACGTTTATGTTTCAAAAGAAAAATTAAAAAAAGTATTAAAAGAAATGATTGGCTCTATGATTCTGGAGGTTTCACCATACTCAGCCATTAAACAAGGCGGTGAGCCTGTTTACAAAAAAGTATTGCGTGGAGATGTGTATATCACACCAAAACGTGAAATGGTTATTTACGAAGCAGAAATGATTTTATTTGATGAAAAAGAGCAATTCACTGATGTTGTATTTAAGGTTGCTAGTGGAACATACGTTCGATCTCTGGGTGAAGAGCTTGCAAAACGACTTGGTACATTTGGACATTTAACTAAGTTACGGAGAATATCAATTGGGGATTGGCATGTTTCAGAAGCTCATCCTGTAGATTATTTTAAAAAAGAAGAGTAGATATGATAAACTACTTCCGATTATAAATTACTATACATATTATGGACCAACAAATAATAACTTTGCTCGATACATCAATTACTAATATGACACTACCAGTTTTTCACAAGGATAAAATTGGAGAGTTGAAACTTGAAGATATGAAGGGAAGGTGGTTTGTGTTGTTTTTTTATCCGGCAAACTTTACATTCGTTTGTCCAACTGAGCTTGAAGAGTTGGCAGGAATGTACACCTCATTCCAAGATATTGAAGTGGAGATTGTAAGCGTGAGTACTGATACAGCTTTCGCTCATAAGGCGTGGCATGATCAGTCTGATGCAATTGCTAAGGTCGAATTCCCGATGGCAGCAGACCCAACTGGAGAGTTAACTAAATCCCTTGGAATTTATAAAGCAGATGAGGGTGTTGCTTACAGAGGGACATTTATAATTGATCCAGAAGGTAAGATTCGTGCATATGAAGTAAACGATAAGGGTGTAGGACGTTCAGCAAAAGAGCTGTTCAGGAAAGTTAAGGCTGCACAGTTTGTAGCAAAACACGGAGATAAAGTCTGTCCTGCTGGATGGGAAAATGACGGAGATGATACATTAACTCCAGGAGTAGAATTGGTCGGAAAAATATAATCTATAACCACTCACGCTTCTTCTCAGCT
>Ga0208413_1000269_pt1 | contig 43700 bp, 34 predicted proteins | sample AntAceMetag02UKD_FD_184761 | JGI IMG/M metagenome (GOLD analysis project Ga0208413, IMG submission 184761) | Saline lake microbial communities from Ace Lake, Antarctica - Antarctic Ace Lake Metagenome 02UKD (SPAdes) (version 2) | ecosystem: Environmental > Aquatic > Non-marine Saline and...
CTGTGCGTAGGCCTCAATTTTCAGCCCGCTGATTTGCGCACCGAATTGCTCGGCCAGTTGATGGCTGCGACGAAACCAACCTCGATGTTGGTTCGGGCATTTTGACTTTCCCAGCAGGATATCAAGCCTCTCGTTCATATCAGGGGTGTCTCGGCCCAACGGATCCCGATCAGACAGGATGCTCGCAAGAAGGCTAGCTGTGTTTTTCTGCCCAATCCATTGGCCGCATATCAGCATGTGCGCAAGACGCGGGTGCGCGGCAAGGCCAGCCATCTGGATGCCGTGATCGGTTAGTCGCGGGCCGTTATCACCCTCTACTAGTGCGCCGAGTTTCATCAACAACGATATTGCTTGCAGCCAAGGACCGCTGCCGGGTGGATCCAGCCACGTGAGATCCGCGGGGTCATTGATGCCCCACTGTAAAAGCTGAAGCGCGACTGGGGTAAGGTCGGCGTTTAATATCTCTGGCGTTGCATAAGGGGCCATCTGGTCTTGCTGGCTTTTTGACCAGAGCCGATAACATTTTCCAGGGCGTTGTCTGCCGGCTCGGCCCATTCTTTGGGTGCTCGATGCCTGAGAAATCTTGCGAGTATGCAGGCGTGTCATGCCCGATGTAGGATCGAAGACAGGTTCTCGGGCGAAACCTGAGTCGATAACAACATCTACGCCTTCGATAGTTAAGCTGGTTTCCGCTATGTTGGTTGCAAGCACAATTTTTCGTTCATCGGGGTTTGGTACCGGTGCGATGGCGGCTTGCTGTTCCTCTAGGGAAAGATTGCCATAAAGAGTTCGTAGGTGCACGTCGCTAATTTTTCGACTCTGCAGCTCTATGGCAAGAGAGTCTTCCACTCTCCTAATTTCGCCTTGCCCGGGCAGGAACACCAGAATACTGCTGTCGGGGTTGTCAGCTAATGCCCTTAAAGTTGCCTTAACAGTCTTGTCATGGAGGGAGTCTTTCGGCTGGCTGGATTCACCATAAATGATGTCCACAGGATATTGTTTCCCTTCGCTGCGAATAACCGGTGCTCCAGTGAGCTCTTCTAGTTTATGGCTGTTCAGTGTTGCCGACATGATAAGCACTTTAAGCGGATCGTCCTCCCTGAACAGGGACCTTCCTTTTAGGCACAAGGCGAGTGCCAGATCCGCTTCCAGGCTACGTTCATGAAACTCGTCGAAAATAACCAGCCCTACATCGACCAGGGAGGGATCCTCCTGCAGCATGCGGGTGAGAATGCCTTGCGTAATTACTTCAATTTTTGTGCAAGACGAAACTCTCGTATCAAGTCGCATGCGATACCCCACGGTCTGACCCACGGATTCGTGAAGTAGGTCAGCCATCCGGTGCGCCGCCGCGCGGGTTGCAATGCGCCGTGGCTCTAGCATCAAGATCTTTTTGTGGCCTAGCCAGGGCTCATGCACTAGTGCCAGCGGTACAAGGCTGGTTTTTCCGGCGCCCGGTGGTGCCTGCACAATTACTTCGTGATGGCGGTTGAGAGTCGATTTCAACTCTTCGAGGATTTCGGTAACCGGTAGATGAATGTTGATGGGAAGCAAAGGCATAGTCTTAGCAGGGGAGGCGGGATCGGCAATAAGTATAGCGCACAAGCCGCCTATTCATGGCGTCATCATTCGGCTTGATCTAGATTTTCGATAATCCCTATAAAGGGGGATGGTGGCGTTGCTGCAAATACAGAGCTGATGACACAAAATCCGAATAGAATGAGTGAGTAGGATGCTTTGGTAAAACTTTTGGATATGTACGTAGTGAAAATACTCGAAAGGTTAAATAAGAAAAGAATGAACTTCAGCTTCCCGCCAAAAGTGGACATTGAAACTATTGGGCATTTGCGACAAGGGGACACTAACAGTTTAACAAATTGACGCCACGAAGCGTAGCCTCCTGGTTGCAGTAATAGAATGCCAAGTATTGGGCTTAAGTTTTGTTAGTGTCCCTAAAAAAATTTCTTGCAGGCTAACAAGAGGACACCTATAAGTTAATAATTTTACTGTGCAGAATACGCAGAATACGCAGAATACGCAGAATACGCAGAATACGCAGAAAACCCGAATTCAATTTAAGTAATCGAGAGGGCAACAGATATCCAGAAAGGGTTAACTTACTAAATTATACGTGCCCACTTTTGCTCCCTTGAGGATTTTTGTACTGGCAGATCATCTCTGCCGGTTTGCGCTGCAATGCTAAAATCTAGCTTGTTAGCAGTCTCGACCGATCTCAAGTTGAAGCCTGTTAGGTTAAAGCAGTAGAGATTAAACTGAATATTGTTGCTGCCCTCACTAAGCCTTTTACACGAGAAGTTTTGCACCATGTCCAAATAGCTGACTACAAGGTGCTGAATATGCCAGCTTCAATTTTTTTGTTTTGGCGTAGAAATGGGCCACCCCTACAACAGCGAATCAATGACTTAGAACTATCTTTTTTCTCGAAATCCGACTCAAAGTTGTTATAACTTCATATCATAAAAAGATTGAAAGTATTAATGAAGCGGAGATAAGATAAAGCGTTGAAGAATTCAGGTATCTAACTTGTGGATTTTGAGAAAAAGGCTTGGCGACATTTTTTTGTTCAAAGCAAACTAATTTATGGAGAAAAGGCATGCTCGCTAAAAGCACAGCTTTGATACTAATAGGCTACCAAAATGATTACTTTGCCAATAACGGGATACTTAAAAGCGTATTAACCGGCTCTCCCACACCCAATGATGTAATGAGCAATACAATTGACTTGCTCAAAGCATTGGAATCATCCGCAATGGCAATCTTCACAACGCCCATTGTATTTACAACTGGATACAGCGAGCTGACTGATGCCACAGGCATATTAAAAACAATCAAAGATGTGAAAGCCTTTCAAGAGGGTGGGGCAGGGTCTGGTATATCCTCTGAAATCCTTGCTTTCGGTGACAAAATAGTAAAAGTTAAAGGCAAGCGTGGGCTGAATGCATTTTATGGGACAGAATTGGAACAGCTCCTTAAAGCGATAGGTATAACTGATGTAGTAACTTCCATTTGTATTGATTCCTCTGCTCGCTATGCATATGACCGCGGCCTTAATGTCACAATCTTATCGGACTGCACCGCAGGTCGAACTACCATCGAACAAGATTTTTATTGCAGTGATATTTTCCCAATTTATGCTCAGGTTAAGACTAGCAAGGAACTGTTGGACTCCCTTTACTAATGGGCTAGGAACGAGACGAAATGTTAAAAATAAAAATTAAAAAAGAAGAAATACTTACTCAAACTCAACATAAGCTGATGGAGGAAATCGAAAAGCGACGTGATCTAGAGTCTAAACTTCGGGCTCGTAATTTGGACCTAAGCTCGCTAGCTGAAAAACTTACACGATCAAATGGCCGACTGAAGGTAACAAAAGCGCAACTTATACAATCAGAGGGGGAACTGAAGCATTTGATCGATGCAGCAAACGCCCCTATTTTTTCCGTTAACCACGACCTGCAGATTAATGCCTGGAATCAAGCTGCAGAATTATCAACAGGATACGCAAAAGACGAAGTGATTGATTCCCTGTTTATTTATGAACTTGCCATCGATAAAGAGAAGGATCTTGTTCGCAATATTTTCAATAATACCTTAGCTGGGAAAGAAACCTCAAATTTTGAGTTCCACCTGAAGGCCAAAAATGGCACGATTAAGACTATTCTTTTAAATACCACGACCCGTCGTGGCTTCGATGCATCTATTCTTGGTGTCATGGGAATAGGCCAAGATATCTCGCATTTAAAGGAAGTGGAGTCTGAACTTCAACAGGCTCGGAAAATGGAAGCCTTAGGACAGTTGACAGGTGGAATTGCGCACGATTTCAATAATTTTTTGAGCATTATTCAAGGTAATTTGAGGTTCCTTCAAGAAGATCTAGGAGACGTTGGAAATGACATAAAACTTCTTTTTGAAGATGCCTTATCTGCCGTTAAAGATGGTAGTGAGCTAACTGGGCTTCTTCTGCAGTTTTCTAGCAACAGAAATGTGCAACCTAAGATACAGGGAGTAAATAAAACAATAGAAAAACTCTACCGCCTTATGTCCAGAACCATTGGAGAAAAATTTTCACTAGATATGAATCTAGCGGGAGAAGAGCTTTTTGTTAATGTTGATGCGTCTCAGCTTGAGAATTCATTGATTAACTTGGTGATTAACGCTCGTGATGCTATGCCGAACGGGGGTGAGATTGGCATTACGGCGGAAAAAATCGGCTATGAGGAGGCAAAGCAAAAAATCAAACAAATTGAAATGAATGAATCGTCGACCCAGGGATTTGTGAAGGTCTCAGTTAGCGACCAAGGAGAAGGGATTGAGCCAGGTATTATCAGTCGAATCACAGAGCCATTTTTCACTACAAAAAATTTGGGCGCTGGCACTGGCCTAGGGCTCAGCATGGTATACAGCTTTCTAAAAACGTCAGGTGGCTTTCTGCAAATAGAAAGCGAGGTTGGAAAGGGAGCAAATGTGGAGATGTACTTTCCTTTAATGAGAGAACAAAAGAATTCCTCGACTGAGATAGAGATAGAAATTGCTGTAAGTAGTAAACCTATTGCTCTTACAACCATATTAGTTGTAGAAGATGAAGCCAGAGTGCGTAAGATTACAACTAGGGATTTACGGCAATTGAACTATAAAACCATCGAGGCTGAAAATGCAGATATGGCGGTGTCGATCATTGAATCTGGGGAAGAAATCGATATCATGTTTAGCGATATATTGATGCCAGGTGATATGGACGGGCGAATGCTGGGAGACTGGGTTAAGGAGCATTACCCAGAAATAAAGATCGTTCTTACTTCTGGGTATAGTAAAGGCAAGGGAGGTGTGAAAAACTTACTAGGTAACGAGAATCATGCAAATTATCCGATAGTCAGAAAGCCATATCTTATAAATGTGCTAGCCAAATATATTCAAGATGCACATGACGACAATTAGAAAAATGCTATTGAATTCTTGTCGTGAATTTTTATCTAGCGCCGCGAATTGTTTTATTTAACGATGGTCTATTTGGGTTCTTTTCAATTATTCTCTATAGTTTGCCGTTCAATACTTCTGACATTCTCGTTTGAATCGACAATCCTACTACGCCATCGACTCCTGGCATAACGAGATCCATAAAAATAACGTCAGGCTTATGCCTGATTAGCGTACTACCAACTTTATTCCCATCTTCGATACACAAAATTTCGCAACCCAGTTTCTCGATTATTCGTTTGAGCATATTTTAAATACGATCCTCGTCACCGACTACGAGGATTTTCAGTCTAACAAGGGGACACCTATAAGCTACTAAATTGTAGGTGTCCCCTTCCGCTCCCATGTCTCCCTCCAATTACTAAGCATTCAACAACAGCTTCATGGTATTAAGGTAGGTAATCCATGCGGTTCTACCTTCTTCGGTAATATGTACAAGCGTCTGGGGCCGTTTGCCGCTGTATCCTTTTTCTTGCCTGACGTAACCGGCGGATTCCAGTTTTGTCAGGTGAGTAGACAAATTTCCATTAGTGGTCTCAGTCTTGCGAATAAGTTCCGGAAAACTCGCGGGGCTCACCGATGACAAATAAGCCATAATGCCAAGGCGCAAGCGTCCATGAATAACGTCATCTATAAGACTGATTGAGGGCGTATTGTCTTTAGGCATTGTCATGTTGTTCATTCTTTATGCTGATTAGTGAAGGAATCACAATAGTGAACACACATGCGACCCCACCGATAAGGAAAAGTACGGTTTCGTCATAAACAGGGATGCAGATGGATGCCGTGATAAAACTGCCCAGAGAAGCTGCAAAGAGCCATCTCGCCTTGCTCATCATCGCAACGACGCCATAAGCAAAACCTTGCCCAGCGAAGGCTACTATCACTAATAAATTGTAATGTATTATATCGCCACTTAAGAATAAAACGTCTAGTAAGACCCCAGCGAACAATATGGCCATCATTGTTGAAAACGTTGTCCAAACATACTTCTCTACACGGTTCGAGATGGACTGCGCCCCGTCTAACTTATCTAGTCTGGGCCCCATCACAGCACTACCGATGCCACCGACAGCAGCAAAGGCAAACCAAACATAGAAGAGACTCTGTAGAGGTAAAGCAAGTGTCTGTGACAAGATAGCCCATTGCAAAGTCAGCGTAATCGATAGCAGGCATCCCCACATCAGACCTATCTTGCCGCCTACAAGAGGAGCAGAGGCTCCTTCCCGAGCAAGAGTGCTGGCAAAATTCAAGTCATCTAAAATTTGATCATTAGTCATCAAGTCTCTCCAATATATTTTTCAAATAGGTTTGTATTAAAAACTGAATTAACACAATAAACTAATTTGGTTTGTAAAACAAACTTATTTGACCTTTTGTACAAATGACTGGATTAGTTATTAAAAGAGACTTCGAATGTGCTCGGTCGTGAAAGTGCCAGAAGCGGACTAGTTTGGTTTTTTTGTTGTGTGTTGGCCCTAGCCGATTAGTTCTAATACGCAGGGTCAGCTTTGTCACGAATGCTGATTCTGTCCAATGGTATTCAGGTTAAATTGAGAGAAAGAGGCACGCAGCTGCTGCACCATTTGCTCTTCCGGCCAGTCGAGATGCAAGTGACTGAATATTTCGCTATTTGTATATCCTTATTTATCGCTTTATAGCGCTTATAAAAAAGGCCCCGATAAAGTTCATTATCGGGGCCTTTAAAAAGCAAAATCTTCAACTTACTTCTTAGATTTTGCTTCCTGCCTTTCTTTTTCAGCTTCAACAACAGCTTCAGAGACTGACCTTGGGCATTGCAGGTAATGAGAGAACTCCATAGAGAACTGACCGCGACCTGAGGTCATTGTTCGCAGGCTGCCAATGTAGCCAAACATTTCTGCAAGTGGCACATCGGCTTTAATACGAATACCTGTGGTGCCAGTGTCCTGATCTTTAATCATGCCGCGACGACGGTTTAAATCGCCAATTACATCGCCCATGTGATCTTCCGGCGTAAAGACATCTACTTTCATGATCGGCTCGATTAACTCGGGTCCGGCTTTAGACATCGACTGACGGTAAGCGCCTCTTGCAGCAAGTTCGAACGCTATTGCGGATGAATCCACTGCGTGAAAGCCGCCGTCATACAGTTCGATTTCTATGTCCAGTACCGGAAAGCCGGCTATTGGGCCGCTTTCCATCATGCCTTTGAAACCTTTCTCGATAGCAGGGAAGAATTCTTTCGGTACGTTACCGCCCACAACCTTTGAGCTAAATATATAACCGGTACCTGGTTCACCGGGCTTAATACGGTAATCGATCTTACCGAATTGACCGGAACCACCTGACTGCTTCTTGTGAGTGTAGGTATCTTCAATTTCCTTGGTAATTGTTTCACGGTAAGCTACTTGAGGTGCGCCTACTTCCAGCTCAACGCCGTAAGTACGATTCAGAATATCGACTTTAATATCGAGGTGTAGCTCACCCATTCCCTTGAGAATTGTTTCGCCGGAATCTAGGTCTGTCTCAACCCGAAAAGAAGGATCTTCCGCTACCATTTTGCCAATCGCAATGCTCATTTTCTCAACACTGCTTTTGTCTTTTGGTGATACCGCTATTGATATAACTGGGTCGGGGAAAATCATGGGTTCTAGCGTACAGGGCTGATCTTTGCTACATAAGGTCTGTCCTGTTTGGACATTTTTCATGCCTACGATAGCAATAATGTCACCGGCTTGTGCTCTATCAATTTCACTACGGTCATCGGCATGCATTTCTACCATACGGCCAATGCGCTCGGTTTTACCTGTAAATGAATTTAAAATGGTGTCGCCTTTGTTCAGCACACCGGAATACACCCTGACAAAGGTTAGGGCGCCAAAGCGGTCATCCATGATCTTGAATGCCAGTGCGCGAAATGGTTCGGTTACGGAAACCTTGGCGAATTCACCATTGGGCTCGCCTTCCTCATCGGTCAAAGGCTGAGGTTTAACTTCAGTTGGATTGGGCAGGTAATCAACAACCGCATCCAATATCAATTGAATACCTTTGTCTTTGAACGCAGAGCCGCAATATGTAGGGAAGAAATCCAGGGCGATAGTGCCCTTGCGGATGCAGCGCTTAATGTCATCTATTGACGGCTCTTCGCCGTCTAGATAGGACTCCATCAAGTCATCATCTTGCTCAACCGCCATTTCAATTAATTTTTCACGGTATTCTTCTACCTGATCAACCATGTCTGCCGGCACATCGCCAATTTCAAACTTGTCAGGATTGCCCGGATCAGGCCAGATATGTGATTTGCGTGTTAGAAGGTCAACTATGCCTATAAAATCGTCTTCAGTGCCGATGGGTAAAACCATGACGAGAGGGTTTGCGCCAAGAACGGTTTTGACCTGACCAACAACTTTGAGGAAGTCTGCACCTACGCGGTCCAACTTGTTAACGAAGATAATGCGCGATACTTCTGACTCATTGGCATAGCGCCAGTTAGTCTCTGATTGGGGCTCGACACCGCCAGAGCCACAAAAAACCCCTACGCCGCCATCCAGCACTTTGAGAGAGCGATATACCTCAATAGTAAAATCAACGTGACCTGGGGTATCAATAATATTGAAACGGTGATCTTTCCAGAAACAGGTGGTGGCTGCAGACTGAATAGTTATTCCGCGCTCTCTCTCCTGATCCATGAAATCTGTTGTTGCTGCACCATCATGCACTTCCCCGATTTTATGGATTTTACCGGTTAGTTTAAGAATGCGCTCTGTGGTTGTGGTTTTACCGGCATCAACGTGGGCGAAAATACCTATGTTTCTATATAGTGATAAATCAGTCATTGTGCGGCTCAAGGGTTAGTTATTTAGGTGAAAAAAAGGTGCAACATGATACTTGATTTTCATAGTGAAACGCGAGGACAAAATGAAGAAAGGATCAGTCTAATATTTTGAAATGGCTCAAAATACTGTTCCTGCCATGAGAAACTAGTGGCGACACCGCTAAAACAGTAAAAAAATGGCCTTCAGTTAAAGGGGGCGGGGTATAAATACAGCACTGTATTTCTATTCTGCCCCTATTAATTCTTCATACCTTGCGCAGGCTTAGTGCTTGAGCTTGTTTCTCGCGTTCGCCCAGGGGTCAACATCCCCTTCAGCAGTTGATGCCTGCGAGTCCAATGATTCATGATCCCCCGCGCGGGAACGGTTATTATCTCGAGGGCTAGAATAGCGGGTTTGTTGAGCGCCATAGCTCTTGCCCGAGCTTGGGCGGTTGTGGCCAGCACTTTGATCATAGGCTGCAGCTTTCTCTGCGCGTTTTACGCGCAACCGCTGGGCATCGTCCAAACTCAGCTCACTAGGCCCGCCCGGTGCTTGATCTTGTGGAATAACCCGGTCTCTGGGAGGCAATAAAAACTGCTCGGAAGACGCTTTAGGTAGGTTTTTATATTCATACAAATAGAAAGCTTCAACTTTTTCACACGCCCAGTCTGTTTTTTTAAGAAACTTCACGCAGGAAGCAACACTAGGATTGCTCTTAAAGCAATTCATGTTTATGTAGGCAAAGAGAATTTCAAAGCCGTAGTGGTCAACTATTTCGACCAACAAGTTCTTTAAGCTAAGACCATGCAAAGGGTTATTTTTGTAATCGATCTCATCTTTCATACTAATATCCGGGAAATGAGGAGGTATTTTGTTAATAGAATGGGACACCAATAGTCTAACAGCTTAACGTCCAGGCGTTGCCAAATTACGATTTCTTGCCTTGGTATGAAAACTCAACATATTGGGTTAGTAGGCAAGCAACTCAATGCAGTTATCTTTAAACCTCTGAACTATTAGTATCTCCTGACTTGGTTCATAACCTGCTTTCCCGCAACAGCCAGATTTAAGGAGACCTCACATTCAGCCCATAAATAATAGACTCGTCCGTGTAACGGTGGGTCCTTTTTGATTTGATTGTTATGTTCCGTTGTCTCATTCCTCTTGCACTCGCTTTCGTCTTACTCCTATTGCAAAGAGAATGCATACAACTTAGGTCAAGCCAAAAGGGGTGACTGATGCAATGGCGCAGAACAGCCCTATTCTCGTCATCGTTCGGCTCAAGCGAGGTTGTCCAAAGCTATATAAAGGGGTGTAGGGACGTTGCTGCGCATACCGAGCTGATCACATAAAAACCAAATAGCATCAATTGAGTGTCAGCTTTGTGATTTGACACCGATACTAACGCAGACATAACCCGTTTGTCTGAGGCTTGAATCAGCAAAGTTCCACATCTTTTGAGCGCTTTCTTACACTTATGATTTAGCCTATCGGATTACTGATTTCGTGCGGGCATCGATGCCACTTCCGCGTTTTTGATTGAGACATGTGCCAAGTTCTGACAAATTAAAAGTCAACTCGCCAAACTTATAATATAGTTTGAATTGCTTAGTTTAGGACCAAGGTCAGTATTGATCCTTGTTTTGAGCGTGCTCGCATTATTGTTTATCAAGTTTGAAGGCGACAAGATAGTCGCTAGCCTCAGATGAGGCTGACTTTCCGCCAGCCGCAATAACAACGTACATAGCGTCTTTATGGAGAAAAGACATAGGTGTAGCATGAGGCTCGGCTGGAAGCAGGTGTTGCCAAAGCTTTTCCCCATTTTCGGCATTGAAGGCGTATAGATGTCTATCAACTCTAGAGGGCTGGAAAATTACTCCGCCTTTTGTGACGATTGGTCCACCATAATTGACTAATCCTCCCCAGGTTGAAGCCACGGGATCGCCGCTCACCGCTGGAGCTATTCCAATTGGAACCTCCCAAATTTTCTGTCCCTTCTCCAAATCAATTGCCACCAACGTGGACCAAGGGCCTTCTAAACAAGGGACACTGCCCTGCGGATACGACTTAAAAAGGTCGAATCGGACCATTCCGAAAGGGGTTCCTGCTTGTTCGGTAAACTGCGCTGAAGTGCCCTTAAAAACGCCTGAGGAACGCAGCGAATTAAACTGACTCCTTGGTAAAAGCTGTACCAACGTCGGCCATCGATTAATGACAACGAATGCAGTCGACTGTGTTTTCAAAGATGCCATAGATCCCCAATTTGCGCCGCCAGGATTACCCGGATAGAGAATCGTTCCTTCTAAACTTGGTGGAGTAAAAATTCCTTCATATCTAGCTCCATCTATCAGACGCTCACAAAATTCTTTATGTTCAGCAGAATAGGAAAAGATATTAGGTAAGACTTGAGTTTGGGGGTGCAGCCTAAGCGGTGGGAATGGCTGCGATTTAGCAGCACGCTCACCAGGAACATCAGATGGTGGCACTAGCCGCTCTTCGATTGGAAATAGTTGCGCACCTGTTTCTCTGTTTAGAAAATAAACAAATCCCGTTTTGGTAGCTTGCACCACTGCAGGAATGGAAGTGCTATCAATTTCAATATCAGCCAATAACGGCTGAGCTGCAATGTCGTAATCCCACAAGTCGTGCCTGACCGTTTGAAAGGCCCACTTCATCTCTCCGGTGTTTATGTCTAATGCTACGATTGAATTAGACCAAGCGTTATCGCCTAGCCGCATTCCTCCATAGAAGTCGGGTGAGGGTGAGGTTGTAGGAAGGTACACAAGGTTTCTCTGAGAATCCGCTGCCATTGAAGACCACACATTTGCGCCTCCAGTATTTCGCCAACTTTCATTTTCCCAAGAATCAGTTTCCGGCCGATCAGATTGTTTTGGGATAGGATCCCATTCCCAAAGAAGATTGCCGGATTCGGCATGGAAGGCTCTCACGATCCCAGAGTCTATGTTTGTGGCTCCATTGTCCCCGACAGACGACCCCACAATTACTACGTCGTTTACAACGAGTGGCGGCGTTGTTACTGAATATTCGCCGCGCCGATAGTTTAATATTCCTTTTGATAGATCAACTTGACCATTATCACCAAATGACACGCAGCGGGTTCCATCCTGTGCGTCAATAGCTATCAACCTCGCATCAATCGTTCCCAGAAATACTCTTGTTTGGCAGCCGGACTGGTTGGGGCTAGAGTTTACCCAGGAGGAAACTCCTCTTGATGAAAACATCTCAGCATACTCAATGTCGAAGTCTACTTTTGGATCAAACACCCACAACTCAACTCCACTTTCAGGATCCACGGCAAATACGCGGTTAAATCCAGAGGTGAAAATTAGTTTTTCCTCAAAGTAGATGGGGGTGGCTTTAAAGGTCGACTTGCGCCCAAAGAAGTCGTTTCCAGCAGTCCAATCTCCAGTTCTATAAACCCATGATTGAGTTAGTCGATTAACGTTTGATTGATTGATATCCACATCAGGGGCGTATCTTGAACCTGAAAGATCAGCGCCATAGTGTTGCCATTGAGAATTTGTAGGCCTGAGATTTTCAGCAGCGTGAATAAATGATGAAGCACTAACGAGAAGAATAGTGCCAAGCCAATAAAAGAAAAAAGGTCGATGCTTCATTTGTAGTTCGTGTCCACATAGATGATTAGAAATTTTATCCTTAGCTGTTAGAGTTCCGCTGGCAAAAAATAGTTACTTAATTTTTTATAGCTGGTTTTTGCATGCTAGAAATTTGTTGATAAATTTCATAAACACTAGAAAAGAGGGCAGTGCATTGATAAAACAGTAAATAAGATGTCAGCTATTCGAGTTCTAAGTCGTTTGAAACACAGTAACGTTGGAATACCCCCGCAACGTACGCAGTTGCGAATATTGGCAAGTTAACCCCAAAGTAGAGAAAACCTCACATGGGCTTTCCCTCATCATCATCTATCGCAAAGAGAATGCACACAACTCAGACCAAGCTAAACGGGGTAACTGATGCAATAGTGCAGAGTAGGCCTATTCTCGGCGTCATCATTCGGCTTGATGGAGGTTGTCTAAACCAATATATAGGGGTGTAGGGACATTGCTGCGCATATCGAGCTGATCACACAAAAACCAAATAGACTAAATTGAGTAGAGCGTTTTATTGAAACCTTTGGATTTGAGTGTGTTGAAAATACGCGGTGGGTTGGATAAAGGCAAAAAGTAGCGATGCAGCCTTTTTCTAGCGAGATTTTCTATTTGACCACAGTTATGTCAAGGAAGCTTGACATAACTGTGGTGCGTCGGTAACTTGTTGTGTAAAGCAACCTTTACATTCGCGAGGCCGTCTATGTTAAACAAGAAGCAATACGCTATTGAGTTTGGTGGAAGCATGATCTTATATACTGTAGCAATATTTTTTAGTATCTCCTTCCTGAACTCTAATCCAAATAGCCCTTGGGCAATCTGGGTATCTTTATTGCCAGTGTTGCCCGCGCTTTTGGCTACTGTCGCGGTTATTAGAGCACTTAGAAAAATCGATGAACTACAACAAAAAATACAGTTAATGAGTTTCGCTTGGAGCTTCGCTATTGTGGGCCTCAGCACTTTTACCTACGGATTTCTTGAAAATGTGGGTTTTCCGCATATTCCATACTTATGGATATTTCCATTCATGATAGTGACATGGGGGCTTGCTACTCCTGTTGTAGCGAGAGCTTATAATTGAAAAATAAGTTGCGGGAGCTAAGATCAATAGATTCCGTTTCACAAGCTAAAATGGGTGATGTTTTAGGTGTCTCACGCCAAACAATAAACTCGATCGAAAACGGGAAATATGACCCTAGCTTATCTTTGGCTTTTAAAATTTCTAAATACTTCAGATTAAAAATAGAGGATATTTTTATTCCAGACTGAGTCCTAACGCTACCCATAGACAATCTCAACGTGAGCCCTTAGAAAAAGAGGTTGTATGATATTCAGTAGTGTTTGTCATTGAGGCATTGCCGTAAATAATATAACAGTGTGCACAACTTATCTGTTTCTTTCGCTTGGACTATGAGTCCAAAGCAGAAGCAGTTTTTAAGGGTCAGAATCTCTGTATTGAAAGAATCCGGCGCTGTCTGCCAGCTTGGTGTGAGCAGTTACACACTATGTGGTTAGGCGTGCGGGTGGAGGTAAGCTAAAGTCGCGCGCTTTTTAGGGCGGGAACCTGCTTGGCCACTATCACTTTTCTAGTGATAGTGGCCAAGCAGGTGATTTCGTTTTCAGTCTTTGAGGTGGAAACTCTAAATCTTAACGACCATCTTGCCAAAGTTCTGACCGCTAAAAAGCCCAAGAAATGCGGCAGCCGCATTGTCCAAGCCAGTTACCATTGTTTCACGGCTTTTGATTTTTCCCGCTTGAATCCAAGGGATCATCTCTGCTAGAAACTCGTCTTTCATATCCCCGTGATCTGATACGATAAAGCCGGTAATACGAATTTTCTTACCGACGATTAGCATCAAATTGTTAGGGCCGGGCACTGGTTCCGCATCGTTGTAGCTTGCGATCATTCCGCAGGCTGCAATGCGGCCAAAAGGGTTCATGACGGCAAGAGCCGCTTGCAGGTGATCACCACCTACGTTTTCAAAATAAACATCAATACCATCGGGGGCAGCCGCAGCTAGGGCTGCGGTTAAGTCACCGCAGGTTTTGTAATTTATAGCGGCGTCAACACCGCACTCGTCTAGTAGCCACTGCGCTTTTTCATCGCTACCGGCAGTACCGATAACTCTGCAGCCTTTAAGTTTTGCGATCTGACAAACGTTGGCGCCAACGGCGCCAGATGCAGCTGATACAAAAACGGTTTCTCCGGCTTTTGGTTCGCCAAATTTAAATAGTCCAACATAAGCTGTTAGGCCTGGCATGCCTAAGGTGCCGAGATAGAGTGACATTTGATCATCGTCAAAAGGTGTAAATTTGCTTACCGCACTACCAGCTGCAACAAACTTGTCCTGCCAAGCACCGCCGTTTTGAACTTTGTCACCAGGCTTCAGACTGGGATCCTTCGATTCTATTACTTCGCCAAGAGCTCCTCCCCACATAGGGGCATTGAGCTTATAAGGCTCGGCATAAACACCTTCCGCACGCATGCGTCCGCGCATATAAGGGTCCACTGACATGTAGTGATTTTGTACTAAGACTTCACCCTCTTTTAGATCAGGGAGCTGAGCTTCAACAATCGTAAAATCTTCGGCTTTTGGCATGCCACTAGGGCGGTTTAAAAGGTGAACTTGTCTCGCTACTGTGTTGCTCATGAGTATTTTCTCTCTAGGCTATTTTAGTTTTATTTAGCGAGCACTGCTGCGCTAGATTCTTTGTTTTGCATGACGACTATAGCGACGAGAATCGCGGCGCCGATAAGATGAAGGTAGATCGGAAACGGCGCCCACATCAGCAAGGCGGCACTGAGCAGAAGTCCAGCAGCACTGCCTAAGTTTAAGCGAGTCTCTAGATGCCACTGCAGAACCCCAGCCATTGCATACAGGCCCATGCAGGACCAGATAAACACTTCAATACGCTCTGGCCAAGAGCCCGCGATTAAGGGTGAGTAGGCAAAAAGGACCGGCACTAAATATAAGCCCTTGGCAACTTTCCAACTGGTGAGGCCTGTTGCCATTGGATTTGTGCCAGCGATGCCAGCAGCTGCAAACGATGCTAGGCACACCGGTGGGGTCACATTGCTATCTTGCGACAGCCAAAAAATAATCAAATGAGCGCTTAGCAGCATGCCGGTTAGCAATTCCGGCTCTAGCAGTTCCTTTCTAATAATCTGTTTCATTTCCAGAGGCATTTCTTGCAGTGCAATAAGCGGGTCACCTCCGAACAAGCCAATGGTGGCGGTTACGCTGCTGGGCAAGTCAGTAGCTTGCAGTGCAATAAGCAACTGTGACTGGCTGATCAGGTCAAAAATAAGGGGGGCAGATAGCGTTGCCAGAACGATATAGGACGCGGTAACTGGAAGTCCCATGCCAAGAACAAGGGATGCCAGCGCGACCAGAATAAGTGTGATTAATAAGCTGCCTTGAGCCCATTCCACAATCATCAGCGAAAAGGCATTGCCAACCCCTGTCGTGGTCACAACATTAATAATAATGCCGACGGCCACCAACAACAGAGCAGTTGACACCATCGTTTGCACGCCGGACACAACGGCATCAAAAATATCCGCAAGGCGCATTGGTGTTGAAGATAGCCACGAGGCGGCTATGACACTAATGATTGCGAATGCAGCTGAGCTGGTGGGTGTTCGCCCCATCACTAGCAGGGCAACTAGAACCACCATCGGAATGACAAAGTGCCAGCCTTCTTTGAGTACAGTGGATACCTTCTCAGTGCCGTTAACGTGAGTGGGGTCAAGCCCCAAGCGCTTGGCTTCAATACGCACAAAGTAGCAAACCGTTAAAAAATACAAGATAGCGGGCAGTGCAGAAGCCGCAATAATTGTTAGATAAGGAATTTGTGTGTAGCTGGCAAGAACAAATGCTCCTGCTCCCATTACCGGAGGCATTAAGGCGCCACCGGTGGAAGCGGCGGCTACTACCCCTGCTGAGAAGCGTGCTTCGAAGCCCGATTGTTTCATCATCGGAATGGTAATGACTCCGGTAGAAACAGTATTGGCGACAGCAGAGCCTGAAACAGATCCCATTAGGCCAGAACCTATTACGGCGACCAACCCGGCCCCACCTGTGTAGCGTCCGGCCAGGCACTGGGCTAAGCGGACGATGAAGTCGCCAGCGCCAGAGCGCAACAAGAAAGAGCCGAAAATAATAAACATGAAAACGAAAGTGGAGGAGATATTGGCGGTGAGTCCAAACATACCTTCGCTGGTAAAAAAGCTTCGGTATAGAACGGTTTCAAGACTTAGGCCCGGAAACGAAAACACGCCGCCAATATACCTGCCTAAAAATAAAATATAAGACAAACTGATCAATATCAAAGCAGGCATAAACCAGCCTGTGGTGCGCCGCGTGAACTCGATGGCAAGCCCTATAGCAATTAGAGAGAACACATAGTCACTGAGGATATATTCGGTTTCTCGCGCGTAAAGTGCGTTCTCGAAGAGGATTAAGTAAGCCGTTGTTGCCACGGCAAGACCGGCGAGCGCTATGTTTATCCAATAACTAGCCGATTTGACGGTAACGTCCTCCGCTTCGTTAGCCATTAGCGCGCAAATAGCGCAAAAACCACCAAAGTGAATAGCCGACAACCACAGCTCTGAAATGCTGGCAAACACGTTGCAGTAAATGTGGAATAGGGCAAAGAAAAACGCCGCCCAGCGCAAGGTAGGAGATTTCATTATTATTGTTCTCTATAAACTGATTACTTCATCAAGAGCTGGCTCTTCGAAGTCCGATTGCAGAATGAGTCGCTCAGGAATTTCTAAGCCAACTTCGCGGTAGTAACGTATGGCGCCAGGGTGAAGGGGCGCACCTAATCCATCAATTGCGATTTCAAGGCGCATGTCTTTTGTTGCGCCATGAATCTCTTGCAGAGTAGCCAAATTCTCCCAGATTACTTTTGTCACGTTATAGACCACGTCTTCGGGAATATCACTGCGTGTAACAAGCACATTAGGTGAGCCTATTGTGCGTATCAATTTGTTTTGGTTTGGGTAGGTGCCCGGCGGAAAATCGTACCAGTCCCACAAGGGATACTTTGCATTAAGTTTGTCCAATGTCTCCTGAGTCCAGTTTAATATGGTCAGGCGATCACCTAGCATTGCATAGGCCTGCGTTATTGAGCTAACTGGGGCGCCTGCCGGAATATTCATGCCGACGATATTGCCATCTTGAATTGCGCTGGTGGTGGGGCCATAGCCCATATAGGCTAAATTGAATTTATTTTCGTAATCAATACCTAGGGTATCTAGAATGAAGCGGCCAGTCTGTTCGGCGCCTGAGTTTCTTGCGCCGAGAACAAATCGCTCGCCATCAAGATCGGCCAGATCCATGATCTCACCGGTTTTAGCCAGTTCTGAAAGCAAGACAAAGTGCTCAACGTTTTGCCACATCGCACTTACGCTTCGAACATGTGTCTGGGGCTTGCTCACGGGGCCTTCACCATTCCAAGACCAAGCGCCAAAAGGACCTTGCAACAATGCGAACTGAGCCTGGTTATCTCGCAGCAGCTTTACGTTTTCTAGTGAGCCTGCAGAACTGATTGCTGTGAGGGAAATCCCCTTTGTTTCATTTAACTGGGCATGGGCGATGGTGGCCAGAGCAACGCCAACGGGGTAGTAGGTGCCGCCGGTTGTTGCTGTGGTCAAAATGTAGGGTCTGGAGCGGTTTAGCCCATCGGTACAGCCAGCAATGGTCAATGTGAGAACCGCACAAAGCAGTAAATTTTTCATAGGAGTTTAGAGGTCATTGTGTCTTAGACACCATAGTGGTTTTTCAATCGGGAATGGCTTTTTGATCGAAAGTGGCAGAGATATCGAAAGTGGGGAATTTGATTTGTAACAGCACACTGCGATATTCCTTGTAGCTGCTTAAGTCTGAAAAGACGCTTAGATAGCTGTCTACGTTGTAATTCTTATTTGTGCTATGTATCTGATACAACTTAGAAAGTTGCTCGACTTAAGCGGGCTAGATGAAACCACATTTACTTTGAAATCACAATAATTCAACTTGCTGTTAATCTTCGCGGCGATCTGGCCCTAATGTGTCTCTAACATTGCCGGAAAGGGGTTTTTCTTTTTCCAGGTTTTGGATGAGATCAATGGATGTGGCGAAGATGGTGGCGCCCATGGTGACGCCAAAAACCAGTGCGACACGCAGCAGGACATCAACATAAATGCCGGTAAAGTAATAACCCACTTCTGAAATAGCAAAGACAAGGACTAATGCTACCCCGAACGAAGTCCATACGGTTTTTTTCATTGGGCCACCTACATTAAAATTATCTGCAAATTTGTGGGGAAACAGCGAGCTTTTCTGTTGTCCCTACTATTCGCCCGAGAGTAGCAGTAAACCTGCGATCTGACCACTTATCCCAGCTTCGAAGACAAAGATATCGTCAGTGTCATCGCCATTAATTTTAACCGTGATAATGTCGTTCACGGAGGTGTTTAACGAAAGGGGAATTGTCAGGTCGGGGCTGAGCGACTCAATGCTCGATCGTCTTTGATTAAGGTCTTCCAGAGCATTGTCGACAATTTCTCTTATATCAATTTCATAACTGTCTTGTTCACGGCTATAACCCAGTGCGCCGAGGAACTCAGTTTCATCACCTTGTGGCTCTATGCTGTTTAAAAAGAGTGCTAACTGATCATCAATTAGCGCTAACAGGTCTGCTCTAGCGGGCTCATCATTAAAGTTACCTGTCGTACTAATGACGTACTCCTCGGCGTCAGTTGCCGACACTTGTTTTTCGATCCCTCTGACACTGCTTGCAAGCCGGATCACTGAGGGGAACTTAAGGTTAACAGTTAATTTTCGGGCTGGGCGGCGGGCAAAGCGTTCACCCTCGTTTGGGTAGATGAAGGCTTCTATGGCAATACTGCCAGAAAGCGCTAACCACACGAAGATGTCGCCAACAGAGATAGGCTCAACTCGCCAAAGCCAAAGGTCTTTCAGCTCATCATTGTTTTCATCAAACAGAAACGTGCTGAGGATATTGCCACTAGAGCGAAGAACCTGTCTAGGTTGCTCCATCGCCATCCCGTTGACGGTGCCGCTAAAAAGGGAGACTTTGCCGCCTTCCCTAAGCAGCAAATCATCAATGCCATCGTCGTCGACATCTTCGAGCAGTTCTTCATGCCCGAGCGCTAGAATCCCTGTCAAGTTGGAGAAATCCAGGTTGTCGATATCAAAATCGCCGAGACGTGCTTCAATTTCAGCTATATTTACCGAATAACTCGGTGTTGCTGAGAAATAGACTGGCCCTGTTGCGTTGGCCAAAAAGACATCAAGTAACTCTTCAGTCCGGGAAATGAGATCATTGGCTCCGTCAGAATTCACATCACGCAGCTCCATCAGCGGGATTCGAACGGCTTGACCAATGCGCCTCTCTAATTGGCTGGAGTCAAGATTGGTTCTTATTCTGAAGTCAGACTGAATGGCCAGAGGAGTCTGATAACCCCCGTTGCCCTCATTCATGTGAATTTGTAGCTGACCTGCACCAGGAATAATCAAGTCCTCTAATCCGTCGCCGTTTATGTCTCGGGAGAAATGGAGGCGGTTGAGACCTTTGCTAAGATAGCCATCGATATCGCTTGTTACTGTATTTGGCCCTATTAATTGTTCTGCTTCGACATGCCAAGCCAGTACTTGATTGCCGTCGACAACTGCTATGAGACTGAGACCACCATCGTCTTGGTAATTGTTTGATAAATCCCAACCGACCGCGCGACCTGCAAAATCAATTTCACTAAACCCATTTTCAAAATCAAAACCAGTGCTGCGCTGAAAGTAAATACGCAGACTAACGCCGGTGACCACTAGAAGATCGTTTAGCCCATCGCCGTTGAAATCCGCCACCAGTAATTTTTCAGAGGAAGGGGGGAATGAAAAATTTTGTTCTGTAAATTGAGGTAAGGCGGCGAAGGATGAATAAGCTGTTAAGCTCAGTCCTAATAAAGTTAGTTTGCCTAAGATGCTCATGGAAGTGCCACCAGAACAGTGCTGCTATTGCCGTGAGTTAAAATCAGGTCAGGAAGGTCATCTTCATTTAACTTAACAATTTTAAACTCAAACACGCTTTTTGGAGCTACGTATTCCCAGAAAGCCTCATCGGCAATAAGCAGGCTCGAGTCCATTTTCTTCGCGGCGATGTAGCCATCCTCTGTAATATATAATCCATCATTGCGCCCATCTCCATCAACATCGTGACGCAGAGAGAGTTGTTCACTTAGGCCCCTAACATTGGCAGCGGAAAAAGTTTCTTCGATACTCGCATCGGGCCTTCTATTGAAAACTTGGTCAGGATCCTCAAGGTTGTGATCGAACAATAGCTGTACTCGATTCAGGCTGGCATTTCGAATAGCACCGACCACCGGAATAGTATAATAGTTCACACTCAGGATCGGCAGAGCATCCTCTGTCAATTTGACAAAGTCCAAGCGCACATCATAGCCAGAAAAGCGCATTACTTGAGAAGGTTTTTCAAGATCAAATTGACCCCCTTCATTGATATAGAGCCTTGCATCGGCGTCATTTCCATCGCTGGAAACTCGAATAACATCGGTAAGGTTATCACCGTTAACATCGGCTAGTTCAACGTCGCCTCGGACATCTATTGAACCGGTCCAGTCAGCGACCTCATTGAAGCCGCTGCTCGCATTTTGGTAATGAATATTTAATTGGCCTAAGCCATCCGAGCCCACATTCAGATAGAGAATATCAAGCAGGTCATCATCGTTTAACCTAGATAAAACTGCATTTTGCATCCAGTTTTCAGTTCTTAGTAAAGTCTCAATATCCTCGTCAGGTTTGTCCCATTGCTCGATGAAGTCCTGATAGGGTGTTTTGGTTTCTATGGAGAGCTTAATGCTTACGCCTTCTTCGGCGCTAATTCCTAGGTTTGTAGAGATGCCCCGTTCTCTTGTAATGGCAGAATTGCTTTGCTCATTAGCAGTGCTGATCTGTGAGATTAATTGGAATGTCTCATTGGCCCCGCCCATGAATACGCCGTAGCTGTCACGCCCCGGAAGCAGTAAATCAACATAGCCGTCATTATTGATGTCGGTATTTGATAGTAGAAAGGAAACTCGCTCCAAATCGGGCACGGTGGCAATGAGCTCCCATTCTAGCAAGGGCTTTAAATTCTCAGCATAACCTTCAATCATGGATGACAAACTAAACACGCCGGCATTTGCGAACAATAGTAGTTCAGTTCCTGGGTCACTGCGCAGATCAGCGAATCCAACCGCAATAATTTCAGTCTTTACTTCGATCCGCTGAGGCAGTGCCGAAAAACCGCCGTTACTGGTTTGATGATGGATATGAATTTCTCTACCGCTGCTTTGATCAAAATGGGAGAACACGAGGTCCTTCAAACCATCGCCATTCATATCCTCGGTGGCGAGACTGTCCCAGTTACTTGCCCGATTAAGTTCAAAGGCTGTGTAGTTGCTTTGAGCTACCGCGGTCCGGGCAAAGGAAACGCCTAGCGATAACAAGAGGCACAAACGTATGCACTGCGAAGCGGTATGTCGGGTCAGAGTATTCACATTTATTCTTCGTTAAGTTCACCTAAGTCTGAAGAATAATTGATCAGGCCGAGGATGCTGTGGGATTTCTCTTCTTCAACTTGGTTGAAAGAATAGAGTGAAAACAACCAGAAATTAAGCAAAGTGAATTTGGTTGTCTGAGGGTTAAATCCTGTTTCGTAGTTTAGCAATGGGGAGAAGCTTAACTTGCTGATACGCCGCCCTGGATTCCATAGCTGGACAGTTACCGCGCGGATATTGCCAGCACTAAAGACAGTAAATTCGACCGAGCTGCCAAGTTCGTGATCTTGAACCAATCGGTTAATAAGATCTTGAGCTGAATTAAGTTCGACACCATTCAGTGCTATGACGACGTCGCCCTCAGTAAGGCCGGCGCTTGGAAGCGGGCTGTTGGGGAAAAATTCAATAATTTTGGCGGCTACTAAATTTGGCCTTCCAGCAATTTGAACAAGTTCGGTTTGATAGCCTGCTTTAGTCGCGATTGGGTCAGATCGATAGAGTTCCAGAGGAGCAATCGATGGGCTTAATGCTCTAGCCAATATGCCAGCTTGAAACACAACAGTGCCACGCCTTACTTTTAATTCAAAGTTAAGGTCGTCATTTCCACTTTGTTGTAAGGCCGTAACAGTATCGGGGTGATCGGTGATGGTGTCGTCAATACTGAGAATGATATCGCCTACTTTTAGTCCAGCTGAATTCGCGGGGCCACTTGGGTCTATGTTTCTTACTCTAACACCTGGCAGGGCTTGGATATTAAACAAAGAATCTGATTCGTTGACGCCTACCTCGAAACCAAAATCAATCCTGTCAGCATTGCCGTCGTTCGAACTTAGAGACATCTGCTCAGGTGACAGAGTAATTGCTGGAGCTAGCACTAAAGGCTCATAGCTCACACAGTGCTGTAGGGCGAGCATGCAAAATAGGCCGATAAATTTCAATTTCATAACTTTATCCTTTGCGCCGCAATTAATGTCAGAACAACAAAAAGCACTGCTGTGGGCAGGGGAACCCATAAATTGAAGTCGAGAAAGCGCTCATTCACTAGAACATCCGAGTACCCTCGGACAAGCCGACTGACGTCTTTAAGATAAGACTGATCAAGCAAGGACGGTTGAAAGTTGGCATAGTGATAGTAAGCTAGATCGCCAAGTGTCGATTTGAATACATCGATTGTCAAGGTTAAAGCGATGGCCGTGCTCAGCGCTTGAGTTGCCGACTGAGTTAATACCGAGATTAACACGCCAAAGCCTATGGCTGCAGGCAATGGCAGCAAAGCGAGTCTTAAACCAAGTTCGATTTCGGACCAAATTTCAGCTTCACTAATAAGCTCGAAGCCGTCTTCTACAATAGGGCCAAAATCCCAAAGATTTCCACTTAAAAAGTAGCAGCTCACAACCAAGGCTATGATAGAGGCCAGCGCCAATAGGTGAATATAAATCAGCTTACCAATAATAACGGTTGTTCGGCTTATGCCTCTTATAATGAGGTGCCTAACCGAGCCAATATCCCGGTCGTAACTAAAGCTATAGGCTGCAAGTGAAACCAGCAACAGTCCAAGAATTATAAGTCCAGTGGACAGTCCATCGACAAAGTATCCATAAGCGTTGACCGTGAATACATCAGGTGCGCTGCCGCGGCCAAGCAAATTATCTCTAGATGCCTGTCCGGTTTCGGTAATTTTGGCAAGTAAAAGTTGCAATGCGGCCACCAGAGAGGGGGTCACGATCAGTAATTTGCTGCTGAAACTTCGAAGACCGGTATAGGCCTCTAATCTGGTCGCGAGGACAATTTTATTCATGACGCAGACCCACTGGTAACCGTTCTAAACAGCGTCGACAGGGAGGCTCGATTTATTCGCAATTCCCTAACCGGTATTCCTTGTTGAATTAGGTTTGCGTTCAGTTCAGCTGAATCTAGGGCTAGTAATTCGACGTGAATAAATCCATCTTGATCGGTCTTTTGGTAAGTAACCCCGGCCATGATTTTGATGGCGTCTATTGCCTCGTCCACTTTCGCGCAGTGCACCAGCGCAACCGGAAGATGTCCAGATAATAGTTGTTCAACCCTGTCACTAATGACGATTTTGCCTTGGTGAAGAATTGAAAGATGACTACAAATCTGCTCCAAATAAGGCAGCTGATGGGAAGACAATAAGAAGCTAGTGCCTTCGTCTTCATTAAGCTGTTTGATGAGCGCCAACACATCATCAACACCGCCTGCATCAAGGCCGTTGAATGGTTCGTCCAACAATATTAGCTCAGGCTTACCTAGCAGCGCTTGAGCAATAGATGCCCGACGTTTATTGCCGAGAGAAAGATTCTTAATCTTAAAATCTGTGAATCGCTCGATTCCTAAAAGTGTTTCTAGCTGAGCGGGTTTGCGAACAGGTTTTTGGCAGAGAAGTGCCGCGTGTTCTAGAGTTTGACGAACTGTGAGCTGTGGGTTGAGGCTTGGGGAGTCGAAGATGGAAACAATTCTACCTTCTGCCTCGTGTAACCTGCTGGGAGCGTAACCGAGTAAGCTTATGTCTCCATCAGCGAAGGGTTGGAGTCCGAGTATGCATTCTAAAGTAGTAGTTTTACCTGATCCATTGAGCCCAACCAAGCCGTGAATTGCACCGCTTTCAACGTTTAATTGAAGGTTGTTGAGTACGCTATAGTCGCCATAACTTTTGCATAAATTGCTTGCGCTCAGTGCAAGATTCTTTGAACTGTGGACCATGGTTCAACTCAACGTCTGGAGTCCTGCCTCAAGCAAAAGATAAAACTCACAAGATTGATTGCTGCCACCTAAACACACTCTTAGTATTTTCAGATGGCAGCACTATACTATTGATTTTTAATTAATCAACAAACAAATCATTCACTTGGAGTTGTTTGACCGTGCCAAATTGCTCTAGTTCCGCGACATCGATAATGGATAGATCACCGACTATGGAAATGAGCTTAGACCGGTCTTTAACATTGGTCCGTTGAAAATCAAGTAAGTCAGAAAACTCTGCAGCTTGGAGTTCAGCATAGGTTTGCTTGCGTGGGTCGCCTTCAAGTTCTAATAGCTCCCAGCCTCGAACAGCACCGATCACTTCGCGAAAGTTCAATTTCGATGTGCGGTAGCGGTTAACTAAAGAATTTACCGCTTCCTCATAACTTTGCTCAGACTCAGGCATATTGTCGATAAGATCAATAAAGGCATTAAGCGCATCAACCGTCTTGTCGGTCTGTGTTCCGATGACACCCAGCATTAGGTTTTCGGCATTGGCGCGTCTGCCTTGGGAATAACTTGCACCAGCTGAGTAGGCCAACGCTCTAGCCTCTCGTAGCTCCTGAAAAACGACGCTGGACATACCGCTACCGAAGTAGCCGTTATATATAGAAGCCATAGTTGACTTTGATCGGTCATACTCGTTTTCTGGAAACTCGATTCGAACCTGTGCTTGAGCAGATTTTTGATCTACAACATACACTTCGTTCTCCGTAAATTCTCTTGCGGTACGAAAGCGATAGGCTGGCGTTTCTTTCAGCTCACCTTCCAATACATATTCACGTCTCAGAGCAGCAACCACGTCCTCTATTGGCATTGAGCCGGTGTAAGCTAGGGTCTGTTGATAGCCCAGAAGGCTGGCAGGTAAGGAGATTAACTCCTCAACTGTTGTCGCTTGTATCTCTGCTGAGGTCAGAGCTTCCAGCATTGGAGATTCGTCGCCGTAGCGATTGTACATATACAAGGCTTGAGCAATTGCTGGTGGCGAGCTTTTACGATCTTGTCGTGCCTTGAGCATTATGCCTTTAAGATCGTCTAATGTTTGCTCATCAACAACAGGGTTTTCAATCAACTCCATCATCATTGCAACACTGTTTTCAAACTGTTCATCGAGCCCGGTAAGAGCAAAACCAGATGAGTTTTCGCCAGCGCCAAAATTAAATTCTGTACCCATGCGGTACCACTCTTTTTGCAATTCTTCATTGCTTAGAGTGTCGGTTCCGGCAACGTCCATAAGTGAAGCGGCTAGATTCAGTTTCTCATTCTCCTCAGTGCCTACGTCAATGCTGACAGAGAATGTAAAAAGATCGTTGAGCGGGTTAGGGGCATAGTAAAGCTCAACCCCATCTGCAAATTCAATTAAACGATAGTCTTTGTCCACTTCAACAAACACCGGCTCAATTTCTGAATAGGGCATTGCCAAAATATTCGCTGCAAACGTTGACTGCAAGGAAGAATCAAGAATGATTGGGTCAATCTGTGGTTTCTTGACCGGCGGAATCTCATGCTGTTCATCGATTCTGTAGACAGCCACATAGTCATTACCAAAATACTTGTTAGCGGCGTCTATGACGTCTTGTTTGGTTAGTTGTTCCATGCGGTCGAGCTCGGCAATACTGTAGTCCCAATCGGAGCCTTCGATAAAAGATTGGCGCATCATTGAGACGCGTGCGGTATTAAATTCTTGGCTAACTTTAGCACTCTTTTTAAAGTCATTAACAATAGCGGTAATTATCCAGTCTTCAAATTCCCCCGCTTTCACTGCCGCCAATTGCTCTAGCAGTAATTGCTCAACCTGTTCAAGGCTTTGGTCTTGCTTGGGCGTACCATAAAGGTATTGAACGCCGGCTTGGTTAAGAAACATGGGCGAAGAGCCAGCGCTTGAGACTTTCTGCTGCTGGTTAAGGTTAAGGTTGATCAGGCCAGCGGTTCGATTGTCTAGAATCATATCAACCAGCGTCAGCGCTTCTTTGTCGGTGCTGCCATTGGCGGCAGTTCGGAAAGCAATTTGAACTTCTTCTTTGCCAGGGTAGCGCACCGTTGCTCGTTCTTGTCCTGATAAAGGTGCTTCATTCCAGGGGCCAATTTCTGGTAATGGTTTGGCTTCCCAATGAGCGAATTTTTCGGCTATGAGTTCGATTGCTGCATCGGTGTTAATGTCGCCACTGATAAAGATCGCCATGTTATTTGGCACATAGTAAGTATCAAAATAATTTTGGATATAAACTAGTGAGGGATTCTTTAGATGTTCAGCGGTGCCGATAGTGGGTTGCTGGCCATAGGGGTGAACTTTAAAAACAAGATCATTGACTGCGCTGCTAAGGATTCTACTGGGGCTATCCAGTGATCGGTTTTTTTCCTCGTAAACTGTTTCAAGTTCGGTATGAAACAATCTGAACACGGGTTTAACAAAGCGGTCAGCTTCAATTTCTGCCCACTGCTCTAGTCGATTTGAAGGTAAGCCTATTTTGTAAACGGTTTCTTCAAACGAGGTGTGAGCATTTAAGTTGGTGCCGCCCATGCCAGAAAACAGCTTGGTAAGCTCGTTGGTTGCGACATACTGGGATGCCTGTTGAGCCTCGATGTTTATTTGACGATAAATGTCGGCGCGAGCCGCTTCGTCGGTTTCTGTAAAATGTTGTTCATACAGCTCTACAATTCTGTCTAAGTGAGGTTTTTCGGCTGCATAGTCTAAAGACCCCATGTTTTGGTTGCCTTTGAACATTAAATGCTCGAGATAGTGCGCCAAGCCGGTGGCATCAGCGGGATCATGAAGCGACCCAGCTTTGACTGCAATTTCAGCATAAAAGCGTGGCTCTTCGTGATTTTCTGTCAAGTAAACTTGAAGCCCATTGTCGAGTTCGAAAATGGCAGCGTTTAATGGGTCATTTTCATTGGGAGAATTTAGTCGGCGATAGCCAATTTCTGCAGCAGGCTCAGGTGTCGCTGTAACATCGCTAACAGGAGCTGGCGATTGCTCAGAACAGGCGGCGAATGAGCCCAGCAGTAATGCGGCAGCTATTGAACGCGCTGTGTGAGACGAATGAAAACGGTTTAGCATGATAAAGCTCCCATTAGGAGGAATTGGTCAATTTGGTAAAAACTCAATTACTTCAATTGTTTGTGTGTGAACTGTTCGTAATACGAGCTGAGCAAGTGTTTGGTTGCTTGAAAGCGGCATATAGTCTACTGGCTGGAATTTTAAACCCTAGGTTACCAAGCCTCGATCATTTAAGCATAGTCAGCTCGAGATTCTTGCTTGTTACGTTGCTTAGTGAACCGTAACCTTGGCTCCCAGAGAAGTTCAAAACCAAGGTCGTTACCTATAATATAAGCGACAAGACCGACTATACCCTGTTCTCATTGCTTGTTGAGAACTCAATACTTCCAGAAATCATCCAGACATCAGCTTTCTAGGCGCTAAGACCGTGGCCCGCAGAGAATCAGCTGGCCCCATTGCTATTAATCGCGTTGCCTCGAGTATTTCTTTCATCCTAGCTTCGTCGTGCTTTGTGTAGACCTCTGCCAGTAGTGGGCCCAAAGTAAAATCCCGATTCGTAAAAGCTTGGATAATTGTTAGTCTTACTGACCAATAGTGTAAATAAATCGAAGCCAAAAACCTATTGCCTTTCTTCTCACCTGTGTTTCGTTTGGTCTCGATTTGAACTATTGAGATTAAACGGCTCCTCAATATAAGATGAATCTTCAAGTAACTTAACTTATGCGGTCACCGACTACTATGCGCAATACCATTCAATTCGGGTTCTCAGCGTTACTACTCAGCTTTGCTGTTGCGGTTCAAATGCCCAGCTTCGCAGCAGACAACGGATTGCCCGAGTACAATGAGACGGCGGATATCGCCGAGTTGGCGCTGCTTGAAAATGAGAGCATGCATTTTTCGCTCATTCACTCTCAGGTATCTAGTAAAGCAGACCTTTGGGACAACTATGCCTCTGAGTTGCTTGCTTTTTCTGAGGCGGATTACACCAGGCTCAAGCCTCAGATTTTGGATAAATCAATTGTAGAGCTACAAGATTCAGTAGCGGCTGGTCAATTTGGCTATGCAGATTTGCTCACTTTCTATCTATACCGTATCAGGGCGATAGAAACCGATAGAACGAGGTTTCTCAATGCGATTATCGCGATCAATCCTAATGCGCTCACGATTGCCAAACAAAGAGATGAGGAGCGCCGCGCAGGATTGGCTGTGCCGAGAGAGTCACTTTTCGGGATTCCGGTGCTATTGAAAGACAACATTGGCGCCCAGGGCATGCCCACTTCTGCTGGAACCGTCGCACTTCAGGCGAATTTTACTGTTGATGCTTTTGTAACTGAGCGCTTGATTGATAACGGCGCTGTAATTCTGGGTAAATCGAACTTAAGTGAGTGGGCCTATTTCTTTTGCGATGGCTGCCCGTCAGGGTATAGCGCAATCGGGGGTCAAACCCTAAATCCTTATGGCCGTAAAACCTTCGGCACCGGTGGTTCAAGCTCTGGCAGTGCTGCTGCTGCGGCTGCCAATTTGGCCACGGTGACTGTCGGCTCTGAAACATCCGGTTCCATTTTGTCACCGGCGAGCGCCAATTCACTGGTCGGATTTAAACCTACCATTGGCAGTTTGAGTCGAACCGGAGTTGTGCCTTTATCATCCACGTTAGATACCACAGGACCAATTACTAAAACGGTAGCTGACGCCGTTATCTTGTTTAATGGTATGGCCGGATTCGATTCGGCAGATAAGTCAATGCCGCTTATTTCCGAGAGCTTTCGGCTGCAGCTCACCGATGTCAGTCTACAAGGGAAAAGGATCGGTGTTCTTAATAGTTACGATGACAATCCTCATTATCGCAGTGCAGTTAACTCTCTGGTTGCAGCCGGAGCGATGTCAATTAAAGTGGATTTTGAGCCGCCAATTTTTGCTGGCTTTGATAAATTTCTCGGTGCCGAGATGGTTCGCGATTTAGCGCTCTATCTACAAGAATTTGCCAGCGCTGAGGTAACAGTAGATTCAGTGACTGCAGTTAAAGCTTTCAATGAGCAGGCATTAGAAGTGCGAGCACCTTACGGGCAGGCCCTGTTCGATATGATGTCTGAACTGAACTATAGCGCCGAGCAAACTGAAGCGCTGCGAATTGAGTTACAAGATCAAGCGACAAGCTATTTACGCGATGTGTTTGCAGACCTTGAGCTTGATGTATTGTTGTCGGTGAACAACAGCTATGCGGGCTTGGCGGCTCTGGCTAATTATCCAGCCCTAACTATACCCATGGGATACGAGGGGGATGGTAAGCCAATCAGCCTAACTTTCTATGCCTGTTCATTCAACGAACAAATCCTTATTGATATAGGGCTGCAGTTTGAAAAGCTAAGCCTTGCCCGCAGGCCACCCGCCGGTTACAGCGATTAGTTTCGCAAAAGAAATAGGGTAAAGAAATAGGGTCAGAAAGAAATAGGGTCAGTGTAAAAATACAGTACTGTATTTTTACACTGACCCTATTTCTTTCAATCGATTGTGCCGTGGGTCTGTTAGCGTCTTGGTTCCTGTGGTTTGTACTGGAACAATGCTATGAATTTCTATAGTCTGCTAGCAAGCATAATAATGACAAGCGTGGTTTGGCTTTAAGAGCAAATTAGGCAACCGCAGACTACGAGGTTAGTGAATGTTGAGTACCTGGTTTGAAATAGCACTTTGGAAACGAATATTAGGCGCACTAGTGCTTGGGGTCATCGTCGGAATGCTATGGGGGCCAGGTTCGGAAAACCTGTCATGGATGGGTGACATCTTCATGCGTTTGATACGCATGGTTGTAGTGCCTCTTGTTTTCGTGACACTAATATCCGGTGTGGTTTCAATGGGTGATCCTTCTAAGTTAGGCTCTCTGGGTATAAAAACCTTGGCCATTTATATGGCGACGACATTAGCTGCCATCACCATAGGTCTAGGCCTAGCGGTTATAATGCAGCCCGGTGCAGGGGTTGATTTTAGCGGTTCAGTGCCAGGTCAAATTCAAGAAACCATTCCTTTGTCTCAACGACTCATCGAAATAATCCCAGTAAATCCCATCGCTGCCTTAGCTGAAGGGAATATACTTGCCGTTATCTTTTTTGCCTTAATGGTAGGGGTCAGCTTATTAACGATTGGCGAAAAGGGTAAGCCCGTTGCTGATTTCATGCATGCGGCATCAGACATGATGATTAAGATCACTCATTGGATCATGGAAGTAGCGCCATTTGGTGTGTTCGCTCTTATTGCGGGGGTCGCTGGCACTCAAGGTGCAGCGGCGTTATTGGATGTGCTGACATTAGCGCTGGCAGTACTGATTGCCTGTATTGTTCATCTGGTCGTCGTTCACGGCATTATCATAATGAAGCTAACCCTTGGGCTTTCACCTTTTATGTTCTTTCGTGGCGCACGAGACGCCATGCTGGTGGCTTTTTCTACGTCATCAAGCTCGGCCACGCTGCCGGTTACTCTGTCAGTTGCTGAGGAAAATTTAGGTATTAAGCCGGTAGTAGCATCTACGGTATTGCCGTTAGGCTCGACTATTAATATGGATGGTACTGCACTTTATGTGGGTATCGTCTCCGTTTTTGCAGCGCAGGCTTTTGGTATTGAACTTAGTTTTTCCGACTATGTGGTAATGGCCGGTGCCACGACCCTGGTTTCAGTAGGAACAGCAGCCGTACCTGGAGCCTCTATATTTTTGATGGCAGCTGTGATGGGTACTATTGATATGACTCCTGCTCAGATCGCGATGGTTATTGGGTTTATTATTCCTTTTGATCGGCCATTGGACATGCTTCGAACCGTGGTAAATATTGGTGGTGATTTATCAGTTGCCACAGCAGTGGCAAACTGGGAAGACGAATTTGATAAAGAAATTTTTGATCGGCCTATTAAATTTTGAGTCTTAAGTTCTAGGCATCAAGCTGCGTAAGCACCAAAATTAGTAACAGAAAACACAACAGCAAAGGCAGACGCTAGAAAGAGTAGGAGAGAGTCGTGCCGAGTCGAAGGTCTTCGTCAAAGAACAATAATGGCGATCCTGCCGCGGCATTGATGCTGATAATTTGGGCGTTAATGGCCCAGTTGTCGCTAATAGTATAATCAAGTCCCACCAGAGCTAAAAGAGACTCTGCATTTAAATCCCCCTGAAACGTTGCCGAAAATACTAGATCACCATTTTTTAGAGTGTTGCTGTAGCGAACTAGCCAGCTGCCAAATACGCCATCATTGGTCAAAGACTGACCAGGCAACAGGCCTTCATCTTCATTAATAAGCATTTGAGCTTGAATGCCAAGACTCACACTCTGATCATTAGAGACCGCGTATTCAAAACCAAACGATGTGCCAATCTGATCCTTCTTTAAGTCTATAGCTTGGCCAATACTGTTAGTGCCGGGAAAGTTAAAGCTATCGGCGGTGATGCCGTGGCTAAAGGCAAAGTCAAAATTAAGTAGTAATTTACCTATCGCTCTATTTGCACTGAATCCCAGCAGTATAAAGTCATTCTTCTCAGCAATTGAATTGCCAATGTTGTTTATCGGATCTTCAAAGCGCAGTTGGTTTTCAAAAAGATAGGCCGCCATTATCGCGATATCGCTGCCCTGGAAAGATTTGCGCCATTGACTACCAATCTCTATCAACACGTCGCCTTCGCGTCGATAATCGGTGAGATTAAACTCTGGTTCAAAAAAGAATGGGCTGCCGCGCACCGGTGCTGGATTGAATTCAGGAAACAGGTTTATAAAACTCGACACCGTGCTGCCGTCACCAAAGTAGTTCCAGGCAAGCATAAATTGGTTGCGGCGAGCATCTTCAATATCAATGATGCTGAGGTCTCGAAATTCACTGGTGTTTATTATGTCCAACACTGAGTTGCCTAAGGTTTCCCCCCATACTACGGTTTGCCGACCAAGCTTAATACTGTGCTGGCCGAAGCTGCGCTGTACAAATAATTCGTTGATGCGAGTTTCTATTTCTAGATTGTCGCCGTTGGCTTTGTACTGATAATCATTTTTTAAGTAGATTCGCGATTGTGCGCTCACCTGCAATAGCCAGCCGGTGGCAAAGGGGTTTTGATAACGAACGTTAATCCCGAGCCGGTTGTTTTCGAGCTGGGACTCTCGATGAAAACTGAATCCGGGTATTGGTTCTACCGAGTGGCTGTTGATTTGTCCGTAAATCTGTTGAGTCAGACGAAAAGTAAAATCATCTAGGATTGAGCTTTGAGACTCACTTTCCTCAAATTCAAAATCACTGCCGAAAAGGTCGTCATCAAAGCTGAAGTCTCCGTCAAAACTTAGATTGTCATCAAGTTCTAGCGCCGCATCCTCTTGTCCTAAGCTTAAACCTGTAACAGCAAGGCCCAATGCCAAACCTAAGGCGCGCAGCGGTTTAGATAAGTTGGATAAACACTTATGGATTTGGAGCACCTGGCTTTAAGCCTTCACTACTGGACTTGCTCGCGCAGCTTTTGCAATTGGGCTTCGCGAAAGGCCACATCACTAAGAGTGCGCTGAGTAAGAAATTCATCTTCTACAGTAATGCCGGTATTGATTTCCAGTATCGCCATATTCGACAGGCGATTGGTAACAAGATTCATCATTGTTAATGATCGTGCCATCCAAATATCATCCACCAGTTCAACTCTTGAGGACAGTAGACGCTTTATTTCTTTTCCGTACTGGTCGAACATTTCTGTGCGCAAAGAGACGAAGCGTTCTTTGTCGATATAGACAACGGTTTTAGAATAGCGAGATTTTCGCGCACGGTCCTCACTAGGAATCATTTCTATCTTCCACACATCACGGCCTGATTCTTGAGTTTGCTCTATTACGTTTATTGCATACTCTTCAAGCTTGCCGGTGTCGGTGTCCTCGGTGGTAAATTCTGAGCCAAACACAGAGGCAGGTTCTGAATCATCATCTGAACTGCCGCTAGCGATACGTTTGATTCGTCCCATGGCTGAAAGATATAGCCAAGTTTCATTGTCTTGGTCGCTGTCATCATAGGCGAAGCTCAGCATGCCAATGCCGCGCTCTGCAGCGGGTTCTAATACGATGGTCACGGTTTTGGTGTCTTTTAAGTTCGCACCAAAATTTTTGCCGACAGATTCTAGAGATTTTATACGAGGCCTCTCGGCGCAGGTGATTTTGCTATCTTTTATGCCGAACTTGCACGTCGATAATTGCATGCGATTGAACGCTGAGTCTGAGGTGGAGCGCTGAAAATCTTCCACCGTCTCCATTATTTTTAGACCCGTTAATTCCTGCGCCACGGCCGATGCTGAAACAGTTAGTACAATCGCCGCTAACAACAGCTTAAACTTTAATAGGTTCATGCTGGCTCCTCCGTGAAAGTAATTCGAGTGTCAGCGTTCTTAACACCAAAGGTAGGTTTAAATATCATGATCATTGCAGGGATTAAGAAAAGGTCACAAAGCAGGGCGACAAAGATTGCTGCAGCCCCGAAGAAACCCATTTTTGCCATGCCAAGATAGTCTGAGAAGCTTAGTAAGGCAAAGCCCAGACCAAGCACCATGGTGGTAAACATTACCGCCTGACCAACATCTAAGATGGTGGTGCGAAGGGACTCGCTGACACTGCCGGTGCGAATAAGCTCCATTCGATAATGGGTCATAAAATGAATAGTGTCATCGACCGCAATGCCAATGATTAACGGCGCTATTAACAAGGTGTCTGTATCCAAAGGGATACCCATGAGTCCCATTAGGCCGAAGCCTAGTAAGGCAGGGATTATGTTGGGAATCATCGCGATTAGCCCACTCTGAATAGAGCCGAGGGTTAGAATCATGATCACACTGATCACGCCAATAGCTAGCGCAAAGCTATCAAATTGAGATTGGGCTACCTCATCAGCCATTCGCATCATTAATGCCATTGAGCCGGTGAGGTAGACATCCAACTCAGGGAATTCTTCCTCGAGAGGTCCGAAAAACGTGTCGATGTCTTTTGTTATTTGGTCGAAAAACAATTTATATTGATACGAACCAGCATTGTATATGTTCAGTGTGATGTGTGAACGGCTATAGTCATCAGAGACTAGGCTGCGGCGGTCTTCAGGGTTTGCGCTGTTGAACAAATACAGCAGTTGGGAAATCATTTGCTCTGATTCAGGCACTGTGTAGAACGCCGGATTATCATCGTTCATAATCTCGTTCGTGTCTTTGACGATATTTGCTAATGAATTTGTGCGCGTTACCTGCTCGCTATCTCGTCGCTCTATTAAGGTTTGAAAATCATCTATGGCTTTTAACAATTTTGGGTTTAGCAGGCCGTCGGTAGTTTTGGTATCTACCATAATCACCATCGACTGAGCGCCGGCCATATTTTCATCGACAATATCGTAGGCTTGATTTAGCGCGCTATCCTCGCGGGTGAGTTCGGTCATGTTAGTGTCAATTCTCACCTGACTGGTGCCATAGGCACAAAAGCCGAACACGGTGGCGAATATCCCTAAAATTAGCCAAGGGCGTTTGGCAACGATAAAAGGCACAAGAGTTAGAATTTGAGTTTGCCAATTAACGACCACATAGGTCATACCGGTAATTGCCATTATATAACTGCCGACATAGACCCCTAGTAAGCCGTAAACAGCAACCAGATACACTAAACTGATCGCTGCTTTTTTGCCGATGTAAAGATCGGTCCACTTAGCGCCCATACGATCTATAAAACTTAAGTCTCCAGCCTGGGGGGCACCTGGATGCCATAAATCCAAAAGAATTGGCAATAAGATGATGGTAAAGAAAAACGCCATGACCACACCGAAGGCTGACATTAGACCAAACACTTGAATGGGTAGAAGATCGGATGTGGTTAAGGCCAGAACGCCGCACATAGTGGTTAAGGTGGTGACGAAGATAGCAAGACCAGTTTTGCCATAGGACTTGGACAGCGCCTCATAGTGCTCGACGCCGCTACGCCGGAAAGTAAAATACGCGCTCATTACATGTACGCAGTCGGCAATACCGACAGCAAACACCAAAAGCACGGTAAGCGAGATCATTTGAGAGACGGCGACGCCCAGCCAGACAGTTATTCCCCAGGTCCATGCAATGCTCGCGGCGATTGTTACCATGGGCCAAAGAACGGCGCTGAATGATCGAAACAAAATCCACAGCAGCACAGTGAAAATTAATACCATCACAACGCCTAGACCTATCATCTGGTTTAGCACCTGCAGCATGAATTCCATCATTGGTGGATTGCCAACCGGAAAGAAATCAAAGGTGTCGTTGTAGTTGTCATACAGGGCTTTGCTGACAATATGGAAGTTGGTATAGCCCAGCATATTCAGAGGTTCAAACGTGACCTCCTGAATAGCGGCGCTTTCATCGAACTCAAGATCAAAACTAGCATCGCTATCGAAGCCGCCGTCAAAGCCAGAAAAATCACCGAAACTGTCATCCAAGGTAATTTCAGCCGCATCGACAGCCGGAACATAGTTAGCTACAGGTTGGGCGCCAAAATCAGTTTGAATCATGATGGCGCCGTAGCGAGCATCGGCTGAATAAAATGCTAGCAGATAATCTTCTTGCGCTAGAGCATTGGCTTTGATTTCGGCCAGAGCTGCATCGGACTCTGGTAAAACAGCCGGCACCAAACGATTGGAAAGCAGCGTGTCACCTTGGTTTTCTTGATAGCGAACATTGGCGATGGATTGGATTCGACGGATGTGGTTTAGCTCATTAAAATCCAGCGTAATTCCGTTGATTTCTGCCGGGTAATCAGCGGGGTCTAGGTTTTGCCAGTTGCGCAGATCCTGCGTAAGTTTTTGAACGGCAGTGAGGGAGGCTCGTGAAAAAACATCCCCGTCTTTGGCTCGGTAAACTAAAAACACAGAGTCATCGCTGCCAAACTGCCGTCGGTATTCATTGAGGGCGAGAATAGCGGGATCTGACTGATCCAAAAAGCTGTCAGTGGTCATGTCCAGCTCGGTGCGAGTGAAGACTCCATATACCATGAAGATCGTGAACGCTAGCAGACCAGATAGTACCAAGCTGCGAAAACGCAGGACTTTATTTGGAACCTGAGCGAATTCATTACTCAGTGAAATGAGAAGCTTTTCCATTGTTAAGCTCTAATTATTATTGGAGGTTTTTAAGCAAAAATATTCTAGATTATAACGTATTAATAGGTCGAGTATCCTCAAGTTCCTGTGGCTATAACAACAGGCTAACTTAACAGTCGTTCTACTTGGCGAGAGGATAAACGTTTGTAAGAGTTTTCTGACTATTAGTTCTGAAGTATTAGGAAAGTGTCAAATAGGTAACGGCGGGGCAGTAGTGAGTAAATATCTATGTAGTGGTGAGGCAAGTAGCCGTGGCATAACAATACGGCAAAAAAGCCAGAAATAGCATTGTTGTTAGACTTAAACCGGCGCAGGCAAGCAGACTCCCGCTCAATGCGCCGATTAAGATTATTGCCCCGCTGGGTATACTGTTAAATTACCTTAGTCAGAGCTTCAGGGCTTTTAGAATACTCAACATTTGTATACGCCAAAACGCTGGGTACCATCGCTGATTGGAGATTCAATGACAATGGCGTCGCCACTCATGCTGCCAGCCTCATTGCGGGCCAAGGTGTTTAGTTCTTCTTCGAGCCGGGCACGGTTGCGCTTAGAAAACAGAATTTTACTCAAAGTGCTGGACCGAGTGCCGCCAATGCGAGTGCAGGTGGCCACCCCAGATTCAGGCAAAAGAATCACGCCTTCGCCTTGACTGGTGAGCTGAACCCAACTGGTGCAACCAACTAGCACGACTGCGCCGATTACTGAAACAAGTGCCTTTGTCATGAAATACTCCTGATTAGCGTGAAGGTTGGCCAGAGGCTGAAACCTAGAGCAAGTACTTTAGCATTTTTAGCTTGGCCTGCCATTACCGAGAGGGGTTTGTGCTACCATTTGTCTCCCGTTAACACATCAAATGGTTGCCGCTCGCTATGTCAGATACCAGCCTTGTGGAGGCTTTAAAAGCAGTCGTTGGACCTTCAGGTTTTCGCGAAGGCAGTGATATAGACCCTCGAAACTATACTGACTGGATGGGAACCAGAGCCATTGCGCCTATTATTTTACTGCGGCCATCCAACACCTTTGAGGTGTCTTCGATTTTGACGCTGTGCAACGAGGCTGGCCAGCCTCTCGCGCCTCAAGGCGGGATGACGGGACTGGTGTCTGCAGCGGCGCCTCTGGCTGGAGAAATCTCTTTGAGTTTTGAGAGAATGAACCGCATCGAAGAAATTGACCCTTATTCCAGCACCATGACCGTTGAGGCGGGTGCGTTGCTGCAAACTATTCAAGAGCAGGCGCAGGCCCATGGCTTGCTATTTCCGTTAGATTTAGGTGCCCGAGGTAGCTGTACTATTGGGGGTAATCTTTCCACTAATGCCGGGGGTAATCGCGTTATACGCTACGGAATGACCCGCGATTTAGTGGTTGGGGTAGAAGCGGTGTTAGCTGATGGAACTATCATAGATGGGCTTCACAAACTGCGAAAGAACAATACCGGCTATGATCTGAAACAGCTTTTTATTGGCAGTGAGGGCACGTTGGGTCTAATTACTAGAGCGGTGATTAAGCTTACTCAAAAGCCTAATAGCCAAGCGGTGGCCATGTGCAGTGTCGATAGCTTTGCCAGCGTTGCCGATCTGTTAGTGCATTGCCAGGCAACACTGGGGGCTAACTTAAGCGCCTTTGAGGTTATCTGGCAAAACAGCTACAAGCTAATTGATGAGCATATGTCCTACGTGACAGTGCCGCTGGATATAGACCATAGTTTTTACGTGTTGATAGAAAGCATGGGTTCGGATAAAAGTAAGGACACTGACTTGTTTTTTGACTCTCTGTCATCTGCCACTGAAAAGAATTTGATAGATGAAGTGGTTATCGCGGACTCAGACGCTAAAATGCAGAACCTTTGGGCTGTTCGCGATTCGGCAGCTGAAGTATCGACCGGCGTGGGGTATATGCACACCTATGACGTGAGTTTGAATGTTAGTGATATGGGCTATTTTGGCGAGGAAGTTGAGCGTCGTTTGCGCTCGCAGTGGCCAGATGCAGTGCTGGGCTTGTTTGGTCACATTGGTGACGGCAATGTTCATATAGTAATTAGTGTGGGGCCGGATACTAAAAGTTTACACCGAGAAATCGACGAGGTGATTTACCGTCTGATTCAAGAATTAAACGGTGCTGTTTCTGCGGAGCACGGCATTGGAATTATGAAAAAAGAATTTCTCTCTTACAGCAAAAGCGAGGCAGAAATCGCGCTGATGAAAAGTTTGAAATCGACACTGGACCCAAAAAACATTCTTAATCCAGGTCGTGTATTTAATTAAACTAAAAAAAGGACAGGGTAATGGCTGGGAATGATCTTGCAGGTAAAAAAGTAGTAATTATTGGTGGCACGGCGGGTATAGGTTTGGCCGCAGCGCAAGCAGCGGCTGCTGCAGGTGCGCAGGTTTGGGTTGCTGGCCGCTCGCAAGAGCACATAGACAACGCCAAAGCTGTTGCCAATGGCACGTTTGAGGTGCGCCAGGCGGACACGCATAATGCGGAGCAGCTAGACGCTATATTTAAAGAAATTGGCACTATAGATCATTTGGTTTCAGCGGCAGTTGGCGGCGAGCGAACCTTAAAGCCATTTTTGGAGCAAACTGAAGATCAGTTTAAGGCCGCGTTTGATAAGCTTTGGGGCTATGGAAAAGTAGTTAGAACCGGTGCTCCCTATCTTGCCAGCGACGGCGCGATAACTATTGTCAGTGGCTCACCGGCGCGAAAAATTGCGGTAGGTCAATCACCTCTTAGCTGTGTTGGTGCGGCGGTTGAAAATATGGTTCGCTGCTTGGCGGTGGAAATGGCTCCTATTCGAGTCAATGTTGTGTCCCCTGGTACAGTAGACACAGCCATGTTTGATTTTATGGGAGAACAAAAGCAGGCCAACCTCAGCGCAATGACTGCCAATCACCTCATCAAGCGGGCTGGAACGTCGGAAGAAATCGCCGATGGTATTCTTTTTGTCATGCAGAACAAATTCGTCACTGGCACTACAGTGGATGTTGATGGTGGCCGATTGTTAAGTTAGTTGTTTGCTTTTAATTAAAAGCAGTTATTGGGATTTAGCATGAATGATTTACAGATAAAAAAAGAAAGTGCCGTGCAAAGTGCTGATCCAGAAATGGGCCTCATTGATGCCATTTACCAGCGGCACTCGGTGCGTGGTTATTTAGATAAAGAAGTTCCTCAGGACACGCTTAATCGAATTTTTGAAATAGCTAATCAATCCCCTTCCAACTGCAATGTGCAGCCATGGAAAGCGTATGTGGCGTCAGGCAAGCTTAAAGATCGTTTAAGGGCTGAAATGGTAGAAAGAACTGTCGCTGGGGTTGCGCCGAATCCAGACTATGCCTATCGTGGTGATTTTGAGGGCGAGTATCGAACTCGGCAAGTTGAATGCGCCGTAGCACTGTACTCAAATATGGGCATCGAGCGTGGCGACAAAGAAGGTCGAATGAGAGCAATAGTGCGCAATTTCGAATTCTTTGATGCGCCTTACATTTTGTTTTTGGGTATGAACCCTAACTTTGGCACTACGGTGGCATTAGATGTTGGGATGTACGCTCAGTCTTTGATGCTCACCATGGTGGCTTTCGGGCTGCACAGTTGCCCAATGGGAACCATGAGAAACTATCCTGATTTGGTACGTGAATCTTTCGATATTCAAGATGATACTAAGATTCTTTTTGGTATAAGCTTCGGTTACGAGGACACTCGCGTTGCTGCGAATAAAACAATAACGACCCGTGATGATATTGAGTCAAATGTGGTCTTTCGTTCTGAATAGGTCGCTTTGAGTGAGCTGTATTAAAAAGCTCTAACAATGTGATGGGCTATAAATAAAAACTATAACCATAATTCTAAATATGAACTCTAAATATGAACTATAAACCAGTGGTTTTGCTATACGATCTGAACAACGCATTGATAGATGAGTGTGCGATGTTGATAGGCCACACCGGCTTATACACGACGATTAATACCTACAATGAAGCCAATGCCACCGAAGCGCTCCGCCAGTATAATCGGGGCTTTGGTTTGTTAACTAATCGTCTGAGGTGTGTGATCACTGGTTGGAATAGTTATAAAAAACCCAGAGATCAACTTCTTTTTAAAATGCGCAGCGAAGAAAAGCGCAGTCCATTTAGATCTGCAACGCCAGTCATCATGATTACCGAAGATCATCGTTTCGATTTAAAGCAGCTGGCACTGGACCCAATGGAGGGGAGTGTAGCGGCCTATTTGGACACTGAAAAATTTCAAGAAGAGATAACCGATACCTTGCATAAAATAGTTTTTGGTAACCGTGCGCAAGAAATGAACTCCATCGCTTACGCTCAGGTAAGTAGAGAGGAGGAAAGTTAGCGAGCAGTACAAAAAGTACAGGGGTATAGAAATATAGTGATCTAGAAATATAGAAATCACGGTAATAAAATGTATTAATGAAAAAGCCCAATCGGAAACCGACTGGGCTTTTTTTTGCTGTGCAGTCTTAAACTTCTTTAGGTGCTAATTATGCAAAAGACATTAAGTTTATTGCCGTCGAGATCACGGAAATAGCCCGCATAAAAACTATCCCCGCGAAGGCCCGCAGGGCCTTCACAAGCGCCACCTAGCGCTAGCGCCTTGGCATAAATCTTATCAACTTGATCGGTGTTCTTTACCCCAAGGGCGACCATTACACCGTTGCCTACGGTGGCAGGGTTGCCGTCAGCAGGCGTTGAAATCGACAGTGCTGGGGCTTGCGGGGTAATAGCCCACACAATGAATGTTTCCGTGTCCATAAAACGAGTTGCACCGACTTCGGCTAACAACGCATCGTAAAACTTAGCGCCTCTATCTATATCGTTTGTACCTAAAGTTACATAGCCAATCATCGTCTTCTCCGGGTCTCATTATGGTGTATTTAGTTAAATAAATATTTTCATGCTTATGTGGGCAGTTATATAAATAGTTGTGTAGATAGTTGTGTAGATAGTTGTATAGATAGTTGTGTAGATAGTTGTGTAGATAGTTGTGTAGATAGTTGTGTAGATAGTTGTATAGATAGTTAAAAAAAGTCATCGATCCGTAATTCAAACAGTATCTGAGACAGGTTGAAATGTTCAAAAAACACCTAAACGCTGAAAAAAGAATTGATATCCAAGCACCAGAAAAATTATTTTTTCAGCTCTTTGTAGCGGTAGCAATGACTGGTGTGGTCATTGACTAATCCCGCAGCTTGCATAAGGGCGTAGCAGATTGTGCTGCCGATAAATTTGAAGCCGCGCTTTTTCATGTCTTTGGACATGGCGTCGCTTATTTCTGTGGTTGCCGGCACGGCTTTGGCGTCGTTACGCTTTCCATCAAGTGTTTTGCCTCCAACAAAGCCCCAGATATAAGAATTGAAACTGCCAAACTCCTGTTGCACCTTAATGAATTGTTGAGCATTGAGGCGAATAGAATACAGTTTGAGGCGATTTCGAATTAGACCGGTGTCTTTTAGTAATTTTTCGATGGTGGCATCGGTTAGCTTGGCGACTTTTTCAATTTCGAAATTCTGAAAACACTTGCGATAGTGATCTCGCTTCTTCAGAACGGTAATCCAGCTTAAGCCTGCCTGTTGCCCCTCGAGGCAAAGAAATTCAAACAGTAATCGTTCATCGTGAATCGGCACGCCCCATTCTTCATCATGGTAGGCGACGTATACCGGGTCGTCTCCACACCACCTGCAGCGATTAATCATGTTTGCTTCCTGCCCTTTTAAATATTTAAGCTTTTAGTTTTTGGCAAAACAGCACAGCGCCGTATAGATTGTCGTATAGATCGTCGTATAGGTCGTATAGGTCGTATAGGTCGTATAGGTCGTATAAATGGCCGTATAGATCGTTGTGCGAAGCGCCTTGTGACCGGTCTTATAAGTACCCGCCTAAAGGCATTCTGCTATTTTGGAACAAAATATTTATTAGATTAATCACTGTATATAAACACAGTATTCTATGCAAGTGTTGTTCATAAAAAAACCCAATTCGTTGGGATCAGGTTTTTTATGGATGCCGACACGCTTGTCAGCAGTTCTAGAGGCCGCGGCCTAATGTCGTCCAATATCTGTTTGGCACTAGGCGGCTTAGCTCGAGTTTAGGGCAGGGTCAGTGCAATTATTTTCGCTGGGGAAGCGAAGTCACTTACCGTCATCACTAAGAACTGCTTGCCCTCATGCATGTAGGTCATGGGAACACCGGTTACCGAAGCTGGCAATTCAATGTTGGCAATGGTCTTACCCGTTGCTTTATCAATGGCATGCAAAACCGGGTCGCCGCCGGGGCCTTCTCCGGTAAACAGTAGACTCTTGGTTAGAATCAAAGCTGATCTAGTGGGTTTGCCAGTGGGTGGGATATCTATCCCCTTAAGCAAAGGATGGTTCTTAATGCGCTCTGGCGTGTCCCCGTTTGCTACCTGCCAAACGTGTTCACCAGAGGTTAAGTCGATGGCGGTAATGCGGCCGTAAGGGGGCTTAACTAGCGGAATTCCGTCAATGGACGGCGTTCGGTCGCCGCCTTGAATATAGCGAACACTGGAAGCATCGGGTTCGCTAACCAACGAAAGCACACTGGTTGCGGTACGTGATGAAACATAGATAAAGCCGGTGTCAGGATCGTATGCCGCGCCTTCCCAGTTAGAGCCGCCGGTTGATGAAGGCAGGTGCAGGGTGCCGAGGCTGCCGTCTTTGGGATCTTTATAAAGCGACGGCGGTGTGAAAAGTTCGCTAAAGCGATATTTGCTGGCGATCTCGGTTGCCCGGGCATGAATCTCTGGTGTGAAATCGACTAAGTCAGCTTCGGTAAAACCGCGGCGGTCATAGGGTGCCGGTTTAGTCGGAAATGGTTGGGTTCTGG